>Ga0207641_10000084_pt1 | contig 133555 bp, 119 predicted proteins | sample KBSSwiS62_FD_184306 | JGI IMG/M metagenome (GOLD analysis project Ga0207641, IMG submission 184306) | Switchgrass rhizosphere microbial communities from Kellogg Biological Station, Michigan, USA - KBS Switchgrass S6-2 (SPAdes) (version 2) | ecosystem: Host-associated > Plants > Roots >... | reverse complement strand
GGTCAGCGGGTTCCATGCGGCGCAGTCTGCCCGCAATCTGCAAGGGCGACCAGCCACTGCGCAACTGGCCGGCGACATGCTCGAACAAGGGGCTGCCAGTGACCAGCTTGCGCCAGCCCCGCCGGCTCTGCGACCGCCGCCACAGTGCGGTGTGTAGCGCATGCGCGGGGCTGTAGCCGAGAATGTATGGCCCCATTCGCCGGACCTCCCGGCTGATCGTCGATGGTGCCCGATTGAGCCTGCGGGCAATTGCCCACAGGCTCAATCCAGCCCGCCGCCCTTCATCGATCGCCAGACGGTCAACGTAGCTCAGATGCTCGTAGCAAACCGCGCCAACTCGCGGACCTCAACCACGACGGCAAGCTCGACATTCTGGGCTTCGGGCCGAACGGAATGCTCATCGCCTACGGCAACGGCGACGGCTCGTTTACCAGCGCCAGCAAGGACCTCGCCAACTTCGGCAATGCGCAAGGGTGGACCAGCAACGACAACAACCTCCACCAGATCGCCGACCTCAACGGCGACGGCCTGCCCGATGTGCTCGGCTTCGCCTTCGCCGGCGTGAAGGTGGCGATGAACCAGGGGGATGTGGCCCTGCTGTAGCCGGCAAGGCCCGGCGTGGCATAATGGATCGATTTATGCCTGATCCGGTCGATCGGCTTGCTTGCCAGACCGCAGGCATGGCGGCACATCGGGAAGAATGCGGATGCGGGCCGCATGGGACGGGCCTTCCCCGCTCCGGGCCGCGCCGTCCTGGGAGCACTTCGGCATGTCCGGGCCAAGCAATGAAGAGCAGTATTACCTCGAACTGATCAACGACGCGCGGCTGGACCCGCTCGGCAACGCCGCGCGCTACATCTCGTCGTATGCGCCGCTGACTGCGGGGGATGCCGGGGTCCAGTCGGCCATTTCGTTTTTCGGCGTGTCCGGTGCGGCGCTGCTGGCCGCCTACAAGGCGCTCCAGCCGGTGGCGCCGCTGGCCTGGAACGACACGCTCGGCGGCACCGCCCTCGCCCACAACCAGGCAATGATCGCCGCGGACGACCAGCAGCACCAGCTTCCCGGAGAGCTGGACCTGGGCACCCGCATCACCAATGCGGGCTACACCGGCTGGAACGCGCTCGGCGAGAACATCTACGCCTACGCCAGCAACACCCTGTTCGGCCACGCCGGCTTCATGATCGACTGGGGGCCGGGGCAGGACGGCATGCAGACCCCGCCCGGGCATCGCGACAACATCATGTCGGCGACCTATACCGAGGTCGGCATCGGCGTGACGCTCGAGAGCAATCCCGCGACCAACGTCGGGCCGCAACTGGTGACCGAGGATTTCGGCACCCGGCGGCATCGCTTCATCCTCGGCGTCGCCTATTCGGATGGCGACCACAATGCCTTCTACACGCCCGGCGAAGGGCGCGGCGACCTGACCGTGACGCTGGCCGGCAACGCCGCCGCTTCGACGGCGAGCGGCGGCTATGCGCTGGACGTGACCGGCCTGGGTGCAGGCACGGTCGGGTTCAGCGGCGGCGGGCTTGACGGGCCGGCGTCGATCGCGCTCCAGTCGCTCTCGGCCAACGTCAAGCTCGACGTGGTCGATGGCAACACGCTCAGGACGTCGGCATCGGGCACGGTCAGCGGCTTCGGCAGGATCGTCGCGCTGGGCGCCGGCGGCCTGTCGCTGACGGCTGGCGCCGGCGACCAGACGATCGTCGGCAATGCCGGGCGCGACACGCTGAACGGCGGCGCCGGCAACGACACGCTCGATGGCGGCGCCGGCAACGACATCGCCGTCTATGCCGCCGCCCGCAGCGCAGCGACGGTGACCCACGATGCGGCCGGCCACAAGCTCATGATCGCGATTCCGGGCGAAGGCACCGACGCTGCTACTCGGATCGAGCAGTTCCAGTTCGCCGACGGGCTCTACTCGTTCAACTTCGGCGCCGCCGCGACCGTTCTCGCCAACTTCGGCGGGGCGCAGGGCTGGGCCAGCGATGCGGTCAACACCAGGCGCCTGGCCGACGTCAATGGCGACGGCAAGCTGGACATCGTCGGCTTCGGCTTCTCGGCGGTGCGGGTGGCGCTGGGCAATGGCGACGGCACCTTCCAGGCGGCCAAGGTCGCGGTGGCGAACTTCGGGCCGGCGCAGGACTGGGACACGCAGGACCATTATCCCCGACTGCTGGCCGACGTGAACGGCGACGGTCGCGCGGACATCGTCGGGTTCGGCTACGGCGGCGTGTTCACGGCGCTGGGCAGGGCGGACGGGACCTTTGCCGATACGCAGGCGGCGCTGGCGAATTTTGGCGGGCAGCTCGGCTGGACCAGCCAGAACGTCAATCTACGCCTGGTGGCCGACGTCAATGGCGACGGCAAGGCCGACATCCTGGGCTTCGGCTTTTCGGCCGTGCGGGTCGCGCTGGGCAATGGTGACGGCACCTTCCAGGCGGCCAAGGTCGGCATTGCCGACTTCGGCCCCTCGCTCGGCTGGACCAACCAGGACCAGTATTCGCGCCAGCTCGCCGACGTCAACGGCGACGGCAAGCTCGACCTCGTCGGCTTCGGTGGCGGCGCCGTGTTCACCGCGCTGGGCAATGGCGACGGTACCTTCCAGGCGAGCCACATCGCGCTTGCCGACATGGGCCCGGCGCTGGGCTGGACCAGCCAGAGCGCCTTCCCGCGCATGCTCGCCGACGTCAACGGCGACGGCCGGGCGGACATCGTCGGCTTCGGCTATGGCGGCGCCTCGGTGGCGCTGGCCAGGGCCGACGGCACGTTCGATGCCGCCAGCCTGGCGGTGGCCGGCTTCGGCGCGGCGCAAGGCTGGACCAGCCAGGACGCGACCCCGCGCTACCTCACCGACATCAACCACGACGGCAAGCTCGACATCCTCGGCTTCGGTCCGGACGGCACCGCCATCGCCTATGGCAACGGCGACGGCACGTTCAGCGCCGTCAGCAAGGACCTCGCCAACTTCGGCAATACCCAGGGCTGGACCAGCAATGACGCCAACCCGCACCTTGTCGCCGACCTCAACGGCGACGGCCTGCCCGATGTGCTCGGCTTCGCCTTCGCCGGGGTCAAGGTGGCGATGAACCAGTGGGATGTCGTGCTATAGCGCGCAGTATTGCACGGGAATTGGTCCGATACCCAGAATGCCAAAATGATTTATTGCCGAAATATTGATTTGGCACGGCGCGCCATATAACCCCCTCATTCCAAGGGGGTGGCAATGGCTGATTTTCTGGGTGATCCCAGCGACGACATCTGGACTGGCGGCACCACGAACGAACTGGCGGATGGTGCAGGCGGAAACGATGTGCTGCTGGGCAACGGCGGCAACGACTCGCTGATCGGCGGGACCGGGAGCGACAGCCTGGACGGCGGCAACGGCGATGATGTGCTGATCTCCGACCGTGCCAGCGCCATTATCGCCTCGTACATGTACCTCAACAGCCGACCGCCATTCGACATCGGCCTCGAGCATGACACCCTCAATGGAGGCGCCGGGGACGACCAGATCGTCGCCGGATATGGCGATTCGGTCGATGGCGGCAGCAGCATTGCATTCGGCGACTGGCTGGCGATCTCCTTCATCAGCGCACCGACGGGCCTGACCGTGGACTTCAATCAGGCGACACGATAGGCGGGGCGACGATCACCGGCATAGAAGCCGTGCCGTGGATCCAGGGCAGCAATTTCGCGGATTCGATCAACCCCGGTTTCAGCACCGGCTATGCACCGATGGGCACAGTCGAAGGCATGGGCGGCAACGACACCCTGGTCGCGGGCTACTATACCCGGACGATCGACGGTGGCACCGGCGACGATACCGTGTCCTCATCGGACAGCTCGGTGAACTTTACCGGCGGCAATGGCGACGATCTGCTGATCAGCGGCGTCGCGGGCGACATCTTCGAAGGCGGGCCAGGAACCGACACGGTCGATTACTCGGGCTATGCGAACGGCGTGACGGTGACCTTCACCGTTCCCGCCGGGCTTTCGGTCGGGCCAGGCGGCGATCGCCTGCGGTCGGTGGAAAATGTCATCGGCTCCGCGCTTGCCGACACGATTTCGGGCAACAGCGCCGATAACCGCTTCACCGGCGGCGATGGCAACGACGTGCTCAATGGGGACGGCGGCGCCGATACGCTGGTGGGGGGCGCCGGCGTCGATATGCTGGTCGGTGGCACTGGCAACGACACATCGATCGGCGGCGCCGGTCTGGAACAGATCGGCTATGCCTCGATCCGGGCCAGTGCGACGGTCAGCCATGACGCAGCATCCCACAGCCTGGTCATCGCCACTGCCAGCGTGGGAACCGATACTGTTCGCCAGATCGAACAGTTCCGGTTTGCCGATGGCCTCGCCTCGTCCCAGTTCGCCAACGGCACGCTGGTGGCAGCGAACTTCGGCCAGGCGCAGGGCTGGACCGACCAGGGGGTGTTCGTCCGCACGCTGGCCGACGTCAATGGCGACCACAAGCTCGACATCGTCGGGTTCGGCTATTCGGCTGTCCGGGTCGCATTGGCCAATGGCGATGGCACGTTCCAGGCAGCCAGGGTGGCGGTGGCCGACTTCGGCGTCGCCGAGGACTGGATCAACCAGGAAAAGACCCCGCGCGGGCTGGCGGATATCAACGGCGACGGCCTGCCCGACATTCTCGGCTTCGGCTACGGTGGCGTGCGCGCGGCGATCAACCAGGGGGACTTCCAGCTCTGAGCGGTCCCTGCCGGCACCCATCGCGGCGCACCGGCCAGCGCCATGCGTGCCGGCCTGGACCGGACCGGTGATTCTGCCGCTTGCCATGCCCGTGCATCAGGTATCTGATAGTCTTTCGCAACGGAGCAGCCCCACATGCCCAACATCATCAACGGCACCTCCGGCCCTGACAACCTGTCCGGCACCAGCGGCGACGACAGCATCAACGGCGGCGCCGGTGACGACACCGTTCATGGCGGCGCCGGCAACGACACCATCGATGGCGGCGCTTACACTTTTCCCGGCCCGCACGACGAACTCTACGGCGAAGCCGGCGACGACTACCTGATCATCTATCCGGCCGACGGCAGCCGGGCCAATCCCTTCAGCATCGCCGATGGCGGCACCGGCTACGACATCGCGCAACTGCGCTTCGCCAATTTCGGCTCGGCGCTGCACTATGTCCACAACACGACCTCGGGCACCGTCACCTGTGGACGAACGGCGGCGCAGCTGTTCAACATCGAGGCGATCGTCTTCCTCGCCGGCTCTGCCTCCGACCAGATCACCGGCGGGATCAATGCCGATGTGCTCTTCGGCAACGAAGGCGATGATACGCTGGACGGCGGCGGCGGCGACGATACGATCAATGGCGGTGCCGGCAACGACAGCCTGACCGGCGGCACCGGGGCGGACGTGTTCGCTTACAACAGCCCTGGCTTCGGCAACGACCGGATCGCCGATTTCGACGTGACCAGGGACCGGCTCGATCTCAGCGCGCTCGGCATCACCGATTTTCTCACCGCCTCGCTGTTCCTCGCCGATTCGGGCAACGACACGACGTTCACCCTGGCCTACAACGGCTCCCAGACGGCGACGCTCGTCGGCGTGAAGTTCAGCCAGCTGAGCGCCGCCAACTTCATCTTCGATGCCACCACCACCGCCTACAGCGCTGCCGGCACCAGCGCCCCGAACCTCTACTTCGGCGCCCAGGGCAACGACACGCTGGGTGGCGGCCTGGGCGATGACACCATCACCGGCGCCGGCGGCAGCGACATCCTCTCGGGCGGGGCGGACGACGACCTGCTGATCGGCGGCGCCGGCAACGATGCGATCGACGGCGGCACCGGCATCGATCGCGCGGTCTACGGCACGACCCGCGCCGCCGCGACGGTGACCCGCGATGCGGCACTCCACAAGCTGGTGGTGACGACGCCGCTCGACGGGACCGACCAGGTCAAGGGCGTCGAACTGTTCTTCTTCAACGACGGCCTCTATTCGTTCAACTTCGCCACTGCCTCGACGGTGCTGGCGAACTTTGGCGGGCAGCAGGGCTGGACCAGCCAGGCGGTCAACCAGCGGGCGCTGGCCGACGTCAATGGCGACGGCCGGCTGGACATCGTCGGCTTCGGCTATTCCGCGGTGCGCGTCGCCATCGGCAATGGCGACGGCACCTTCCAGGCGGCAAAGATCGGCGTCGCCAACTTCGGCCCGGCACAGGACTGGGACAGCCAGGATCACTACCCCCGCCTGCTGGCGGATGTGAACGGCGACGGCCGGGCCGACATCGTCGGCTTCGGCTATGCCGGCGCGTTCGTGGCGATGGGCAAGGCAGATGGCACGTTTGCCGACACCACGCTGGCGGTGGCCGATTTCGGCGGCCAGCTCGGCTGGACCAGCCAGGACACGTTTCAGCGCACGCTCAGGGACGTCAACGGCGATGGCAAGCTCGACATCGTCGGCTTCGGCGGCGCGGCGGTGTTCACCGCGCTCGGCAACGGCGACGGCAGCTTCCAGGCCAGCAGGATCGCGCTGGCCGACATGGGACCGGCGGAAGGCTGGGCCAGCCAGTCGCAATACCCGCGCCAACTGGCCGACGTGAACGGCGACGGCAAGCTCGACATCGTCGGCTTCGGCCAGGGCGCGGTGTTCACCGCGCTCGGCAATGGCGACGGCACGTTCCAGGCGAGCAAGGTGGCGCTCGCCGACATGGGCGTCTCGCTCGGCTGGACCAGCCAGAATGCCTTCCCGCGCATGATGGCGGATGTGAATGGCGACGGGCGGGCGGACATCGTCGGCTTCGGCTACGGCGGCGCCTCGGTGGCGCTGGCCAAGGCCGACGGCACGTTCAACGCCGCGACGCTGGCGGTGGCCGCACCGGCCTTCGGCCAGGCCCAGGGCTGGACCAGCCAGGACGCGACGCCGCGCCAGCTGATCGACCTCAACCACGACGGCGTGCTCGACATCCTCGGCTTCGGCCCGGACGGCACGAGCATTGCCTATGGCAACGGCGACGGCACCTTTGCGCTCGCAGCCAGAGACCTCGCCAACTTCGGCCTCGCCCAAGGGTGGAACAGCGACGACACCTATCTCCACCAGGTGGCCGACCTCAATGGGGACGGGCTGCCCGATATCGTCGGGTTCGGGTATGCCGGGGTGAAGGTGGCAATGAACCAGGGCGACGTTCTTCTTTGACCCAACCGGACCTCCGGACCTCCGGCCGCAGCCGCCGTTCGTCACAAGTTGTATCATAAAGTCGTTGCCCTTGCCCAAGCACCCCAATACCGGTCCGGGTGCGGAATGCGGGGCGGAAATCGATGAGCGACAGCGTACAGACAGACCTGATCTATGCCATCCTGGCATTGGACTCCTACAATCGCCTCGCCGGCGATGGCGCCGCGTTCGGCCAAGGGGACAAGCTCGGCGACTTTATCACCTACCGGCGACCAAATCCGCCTGACCGCTCGCAATGGAACAGTGACGGATTTTATGCGATTTCGTTCCGGAATGCGCAAACCGGTGAAATAGTCGTTTCCTTTCGCGGCACCGATCAATTCACGACCGACCTTTATAACGGTTATGGCCTGGCCCTGGGCAATACGCCGCTGCACCAGTATTTTGATTCCAACCTGTCCCATTTGATGGGGGTCGAGCAGGCAGTCGACGCGGCGACCTATTACACCGAGATCACCGGCAAGCTCGATTCGCAATTTGCCGCGAATGTCACGCTGGTCGGCCACTCGCTCGGCGCGGGGCTGGCCGGCTATCTCAATGCCACGACCGGGACCAGGGCGGTCGTGTTCGACAACCTGCCTTACGACGTGTCGGGCGTGAACCGGGCCGGCGAGCTGGGCGTGCAGGCCAGCTTCGCCAATGTCCGTGGATATTTCACCGACCAGGAATTCCTCCAGTCGGCGCGCGACGGAACCATCCAGGCCGCGATCAGCGCCGCCCTTGCGGTAGCAGCCATCCCGGTGGCCGAGCTGGCCGCCTTCAGGGATGCCTTCGCGCTTCTGGACACGAGCATGCAAGGGGCGGACCTCGCAGCGCGGACCCGAAGCTTCGAGAACACCTGGGCCAAGACGCCGCTGTATTCCCGGACCGACGCCATCGCCAACGTCGCCATCGACAGCGTTTCCGGCTATCACAACCAAGCCATGCTCGTCGCCCTGCTGTGGAACAAGGGCTTCGGCGATGCCCGATGGGAACCCGCCGCCCGGTATCTCTGGGACGCATTCTTCGACGAAACGATCGCCACCCATCTGCCGCTTGCCGGCGTCCTGCTGGCAAGCGGGGCGACCGGCACACCGCTCGACGTCGTGCAATCGGCCATCGCCTACTCCGCGGTCATCGAAAGCGATGGCATGGACACCGGCAAGCCCTTTGGGGACAGCGCGATCCGGGCGATGTTCGACGATGCCGGCGACCTCGGCGATGCCCTGCTGGCAATCGCCGCGCAACCGCAGCCATTCGCAACGCTGGCGGAATTCGTCGGCCGGTCGCTGGTCCAATACGCTGCCAGCATCGCCCTTACGCCCGTCCTGCGAACTGTGCCGGAGTCGACGAACGGCATCCTTGGCTGGGATGCCGCCAACCATCTGCTCACCATCGATTACTCCGATCATCGCTGGACCATCGGCGGTGCGACCAGCACCGGCATTTCCGGCAAGGCGGATGTCATCGACGCGCTGGTGGGAACTCTCCCGGAAATCGACGCGATACGCCAATGGCTTGGCGTCTCCGGCAGTCTTTCCGGCCAGTTCGACCGGTTGCAGCTCGCGCTCGGCGGGACGAACGCGGCGGCCGTGCTGCCGGAGCCGATCGGCGATCACGGCAACCTCTACGTGGCCCTCGCCGGAAGCGCCGCGATCGACGGGTCGTCGGACCAGGACATGGTGCTGGGCGGCACTGGCGGCGACCTGCTCAATGGCGGCGGCGGCGATGACATCCTGCTCGGCGGGCCTGGAAGCGATACCCTCGACGGGGGTGCAGGATCGAACCTGCTCGCCGGGGGCAGCGGCGACGATCGCTACACCTGGTTCCCGGGCGACGGGCCTAACGCGATTTTCGACATCTCCGGCAATGACACGCTGGTCATCGATGTCACCGGGTTGGGCCTGACGATCGACCAGGTGTTCCAGGGATCGACCGAAGTGTCGTTCCTCGCCATCACGATTTCCGGCCTGGCCAATATCGAGCATGTGGAATGGGTCGGAATCGACAGTCCTGCGGTCGAGCAGGGAATTTACCTCGAGGGGACGGATGAATCCGAATACCTCCAGGGCACGGGATTCAACGACACCATCTCCGGCTATGGCGGCAGCGACCATATCGTCGGCGGTGGCGGCATCGACGACATCCGCGGTGGCGATGGCAACGACCGGATCGAAGCGACCGGATACCTCGACGGCGATGGAGGTGCTGACATCCTGATCGGCGGCGGCCAGCTCTACGGTGGAGACGGCAACGATCGCATCGAACTGCAGGACACCTGGATCGCCCGGCTCGGCGACGGCGGTGCCGGGAACGACACGATCGATGGCACCGACGCTATCGACCAGCTCGACGGCGGCCCCGGCGCTGACCTGATCGTCGCGGGCGGTGGACTGGATATCATCAGCGGCGATGGCACCGACCAGGGGGCCGGTGCAGACACCATCGACGCGGGCGCCGGCCCCGACCTCATTCGGGCCGGCGGGGGCAATGACTCCATCGATGCGGGAGCGGGTGACGACAAGATCGTACTGGGCTTCGGCTACATCCAGTCGGACCTGCGCTATGGAATGACCTTTGTCTATGACTACGACGTCGAATGGCAGATCATCGGCAACGATTGGGCGGCGAACAGCCACTGGCTGATTTCCAGCCCGAGGAATTTCGCCTACATCGACGGCGTGGACACGGTCCTCGCCGGAGAAGGCGATGACCAGGTCTCGGTCGGCTTCGGCAACTGGTATGTCGACGGTGGCAGCGGCAACGACGGGATCAATTTCACCCAGTTGCAACTCTATGGCCTGGCTCATGGCGTAACCGTCAACCTGTCGATTTCGGGACCACAGAATACCGGAACCGGGTCGCCACAGTTCGTCTCGATCGAGAATGTCGCCGGCACGATGTTTGCGGACAGCATCGCCGGCAGTGCCGCCCAGAACGTGATCCTCGGCGGCGGCGGCGACGATCTTCTGGCGACGGGACTCCAGCCGACCGTTGGCCGCGATATTTTCGACGGCGGCGACGGCGACGACCTCATTCTGTACCAGAGTGCCGGCGCCATCATCGTTGGCGGCGGGCCCGGACAAGACACGCTTCAGATCCAGGTCGATTTCGACACCGATTGGTCGCTCTCCGACATCGAGCGCTTCATCGGCGGCCCCGGGCGGGATGTCGTCCGTCAGGAATCCAATACCGGACATACCCCGGGGAATGTCATCACGGTCTATACGAACCCGGACGGGGTGTTCTTCGAAGGCCGCGGCGGCAACGACGAACTGCATGGTGCCGAAATGTCGGATCGCCTGGATGGCGGCGACGGCAACGACACGCTTTACGCGAACCGGGGCAACGACACGCTATCCGGCGGTGCGGGCGACGACGTGCTGATGGATGGCAATGTCCCCGACTACATCGACAACCTTCGCCAGCAATATCCTGGCAAGACGATCGTCTATGAAAACGGGCTGACGCCCGATGACAGCGGTAACGATCTGTTCGATGGGGGGGATGGGTTCGACTCGGTCAGCTATTTTTACGCAAAGGGTGCCATCGGCGTCGAGATGGCCGCAGGCCGCGTCGCCGACGGGACGGGTGCCACCGACCGGCTGATCTCCATCGAACGGATCTACGGCAGCCGGTTCGACGACACCATGACCGGCGGCGCCGCCTCCGAGACGCTCGTCGGCAATGACGGCGATGACCTGTTCCTGACCGGCCGGGAAGACGCGCCGGGAGTCGCCGATTTCTACTACGGTGGCGCCGGCAACGACACGTTCCGCTTCCAGCATCGCGGCGACCTCAATTTCAACGGCGGCGACGGCTATGACACGCTGATCGTCGAAGTGAGCGGTTCCTCATGGAACTGGGGCGACAACATGGAGCATTTCATCGGCGGCAGCGGCGCCGACGAGATCACCCAGAACGTCGCCCATGCCCACGCTGACTGGCTGGAGGGCCGTGGTGGCGACGACACGCTCGTCGGAAGCAATGGCAACGACCGGCTGGAAGGGGGTGACGGCGACGATCAACTGAGCGGCCGCAATGGCGATGACAGCCTGGTCGGCGGGTTCGGCACGGACATTGCGGTATTCCAGGGCGCATTTGCCGACTATGCGATTGTCGGCAACACGCTCTCGGCAACCGTGCAGGACCATCGAACTGCGGGCGAAGGCCGGGATTCCCTGACCAGCATCGAACGGCTCCGGTTCTCCGACGGGCTTTATCTGTACAGCGCCGCCGCCGGGCTTTGGGTGTCGGCTCCCTCAGCCGACGCCATCGGCTTCGGAACCCAAGGCCCAGACCGCCTCACCGGAACAGGGGCGGCAAATCTTCTCAGTGGCCTGGGCGGCGCCGATCGCCTTTCAGGCGACGCCGGCAACGACACGCTGGACGGCGGCGCCGGCAACGACATCGCGATCTACGCCGCCACCCGCGCCCAGGCCACCGTCACCCGCGATCCCGCCGCCCAAGGCCTGACCGTGACCACGCTGAGCGAAGGCACCGACACCGTCAGCCGCGTCGAGCAGTTCCAGTTCTCCGACGGGCTCTACTCGTTCAACTTCGCCAGGGCCGCCAACACGCTCGCCAACTTCGGCGCGCAGCAGGGCTGGACCGACCAGTCGGTGCTGACCCGCCACCTCGCCGACGTCAACGGCGATGGCAGGCTCGACATCGTCGGCATCGGCTATTCCGCCGTGCGCGTCGCGCTGGGCAATGGCGACGGCACCTTCCAGGCGGCCAAAGTGGCAGTGGCCAACTATGGCGTGGCGCAGGACTGGGTGAACCAGGACGTCTACCCCCGCGTGCTGGCCGACGTGAACGGCGATGGACGGGCGGACCTGCTCGGGTTCGGCTATGCCGGGGTCAAGGTGGCGCTGGGCCAGGCAGACGGGACGTTTGGTGCCGCGACGCTGGGCGCGGCGAATTTCGGCGGCGCGCAGGGCTGGTCGAGCGCCACGGCGTTCCCGCGCCTGCTCGCCGACCTCAACGGCGACGGCAAGCTCGATATCCTCGGCTTCGGCTATTCCGCCGTGCGCGTCGCGCTCGGCAATGGCGACGGCACGTTCCAGGCGGCGAAGGTCGGCGTGGCCAATTTCGGCCAGGGCCTGGGATGGAGCGACGACGATGCGTTCCACCGCGAACTGGCTGACGTCAACGGCGACGGCAGGCTCGACATCGTCGGCTTCGGCCATTCGGGCGTGCGCGTCGCGCTCGGCAACGGCGACGGGACGTTCGCGCCGGCAACGCTCGCCATCGCCAACTTCGGCGCGGCGCAGGAGTGGAAGAGCCAGGCCGACACGCCGCGCCTCCTGGCCGACGTCAACGGCGACGGGCGGGCGGACATCGTCGGCTTCGGCCATTCGGGCGTGCGGATCGCGCTGGCCAATGCCAACGGCAGCTTCGCGGCGGCACAGCTGGCGGTCAGCGCGTTCGGCCAGCTGGACGGCTGGGCCAGCCAGGATGTGACCCCGCGCATGCTGGCCGACCTCAACCACGACGGCACGCTCGACGTGATCGGCTTCGGCCCCCAGGGCACCAGCATCGCCTACGGCCATGGCGACGGCACCTTCACCGCCGCCAGCAGCGACCTCGCCAACTTCGGTCTCGCCCAGGGCTGGACCAGCGACCGGCTCTACCACCGCGAACTGGGCGACATCGACGAGGACGGATTGCCGGATATCGTCGGCTTCGGCAATGGCGGTGCGATCGTGGCGATGAACCAGGGCGACGTGCTGGTGTGACTATGCGCCCGGGTTGCTCCGGGAGCGCTCACCGCAGTACCCAAAAAGCTGTTGCCGTCGCCGGCGTATTCCCGTTTAATCGCTACGGGACAGGGACTTCGCATCGTCACAACAGTGCCATGCCCCTGCAATAAGAGGATGGAGAAACGGCATGTCGATCGACGGCACCAGCGGCAATGATCCGCTCAACGGAACCAGCGGTCCCGACGTCATCAACGGCCTTGCCGGCAATGACACCATCAGCGGCGGCGAAGGCAACGACACCATCAACGGCGGCGACGGCAACGATGTCCTGTCCGGCGAGGGCGGCGATGACCTGTTCATCGAGGACACGGTCACATCTGGCGCCGACGTGTTCAACGGCGGCGCCGGGATCGACACGATCGAACTCCGCGCAGTGCTCAATCCGGTGCCAAGTCAGGTCGGGCTGGTCAGCCCGCATGCCATGGCCGGCCCCAGCCAACTGGTCTCGATCGAGCGGCTGGTGTTCACCTCGCAAGCCAGCGACATCGTCCAGGGTGTCATCAATTTCAACGCCGCCACGGCACTGACCCAGGTGGTCGGCAGCACCGGGCGCGACCAGCTCATCATCATTGCCGGGGGCAACGGCACCTTCACCATGCCCTCGCTGAACCTCAGCGGGTTCACCGCGCCGGCCCTCAACGCGTGGGAGAATACCGGCGACAGCGTGATCCTGGTTTCCGCGCCACCGACAAACGGCACTGCCACGCTGAATGCGGCAACCGGGTTCAACGCGCTGCAGGTGCTGATCGCCCAGGGTGGCACGATCACGCTCAACGGCTCGGCCAATGGCGACGTGCTGGTAGCCGGCAGCGGCATTAATCAGCTGAATGGCAACGGCGGCAATGATGTGCTGTCAGTGAGCAACGCGGTTGGCGGCACCAACACGTTCGCCGGCGCCACGTTGGACGGCGGCGCGGGTACCGACCTGCTCGGCGTTGGCGGTGTCGTTCATTTCCTGGGCCAACTGTCCAACATCGAAGGCGTCAACCTATCTCCGGCGTTCAATTCGCCCAATCCTGCGGCTGCACCGTCCATCCCGGCCGCCGTGCTCGAGGTCGACAGCCAGCGCCTGGCGATGCTGCCGGCCAGCGCGTTCTTCCGCGGCACGGGCACGGTGCAGGTCGATGTCTCGAACGGCACCGGATTCGACGGTTCGCAATACACCTTCCAGCCTGGCGCCGATGTCACCTTCCACGTGATCGGCCAGGACGGCAACGGGCTGAACTATGTCGGCACTTCCGGCGACGACATCATCGATTTCGGCGCGGGCAACCAGACGGCGAACGGTGGCGCCGGGGCCGACATCTTCAGGCCCGGCGGCGGCAACAACACCATCGTCGGCTTCACCCCAGGCGTGGACAAGCTGGACCTCAGCCACTTCGGTCTCAGCGATCCGGACCTGCTCGGCCTGTTCGCCTCGGACGTGAACGGCAGCGCGACCCTCGCCATCACCTTCGGCGGCGTGGTCAACACGCTGACCCTGCAGGGCGTATCGCGCAGCGCATTGACCGATGCCGACGTGATCCTCGCCGATCCGCTCGCCCCGGTGAACAATACCGGCACCGATCAGGCCGACACCCTGTTCGGCAGCAATGTTGGCGATGTCCTCAACGGCCTTGGCAGCAACGACCTGATCTTCACCGGCGGCGGGGTCGATTTCATCGACGCCGGAGCGGGCGACGATACCGTCGTGCTGACCGGGCCGATCCTGCCGGGCAACAACACGTCCGCGTCCATCAGCGGCGGGCTCGGCAACGATACCTTGCTGCTGACCGCCAAGGCGGTGCTGCCGAACGCGAACGTTCCCAACACCAACCTGGTGCTGCTGGTACTGGGCAGCATTTCCGGCTTCGAAACCATCAGTTTCGATGCCTCGGCCTATGGCGCACAGCCGCTCCCGCTGACGGCGGTGGCGGGCACCTTCCAGTTCGCCCCAGGCTCGACCACGACGCTGCGCGGCAGCGCCGCCAACGACGTGATGGTCGTCGTGCCACTTCAGAGCGACGCCTCCCATTCGCTCGGCAACGTCTTCAACATGCCTTCGTTCAACCTGGTAAACTGGAGCGACAGCGACGCGGTGGTGCTGTCCGGCGGCAACATCGTCAACAACCTCACGCTGGGCACGGCCAATCATGCCGGCCGCTATTTTCTCGGCGGCGGCAGCGGCAACGACAACCTGAACGGCAGTGACGGGATCGAGACGCTGACCGGCAATGACGGCAATGACACCCTGAACGGCGGGGCGGGCAACGATGCGCTGGACGGCAGCGCCGGCCGCGACGTCGCGGTCTACGCGGCGACGCGGGCAAACGCGACGGTCACCCATGATGCCCTGACGCATGTCTGGACCGTCGCGAGCGCCGCCGACGGCACCGACACAGTCAAGAACGTCGAGCAATACCAGTTCGCCGACGGGCTCTACTCGTTCCAGTTCGCCACCGCGACCAACGTGCTGGCGAACTTCGGCGGGCAGCAGGGCTGGACCAGCCAGGCGACCAACCAGCGCCTGCTGGCCGACGTCAACGGTGACGGCAAGGCTGACATCGTCGGCTTCGGTTTCTCGGCGGTGCGCGTCGCGCTGGGCAATGGCGACGGGACGTTCCAGGCCGCCAAAGTCGGCATTTCCAACTACGGCCCGGCACAGGACTGGGACACGCAAGACCACTATCCCCGCCTGCTCGCCGACGTGAACGGGGATGGCCGGGCCGATATCGTCGCGTTCGGCTATGCCGGCACCTTCGTCTCGTTCGGCCAGGCGGATGGCACCTTCGGCGCCAAGCAGCTCGGCATCGCCAACTTCGGCGGCCAGCTCGGCTGGAACAGCCAGAACGTCAACCTGCGGCTGGTGGCCGACGTCAATGGCGACGGCAAGGCCGACATCCTCGGCTTCGGCTTCTCCGCCGTGCGGGTGGCGCTGGGCAATGGCGACGGCACCTTCCAGGCGGCCAAGATCGGCATTGCCGACTTCGGCCCGTCGCTCGGCTGGGCCAACCAGGACCAGTATTCGCGCCAGCTCGCCGACGTCAACGGCGACGGCAAGCTCGACCTCGTCGGCTTCGGTGGCGCCGCCGTGTTCACCGCGCTCGGCAATGGCGACGGCACGTTCCAGGCGAGCCACATCGCACTCGCCGACATGAGCACGGCACTCGGCTGGACCAGCCAGAGCGCGTTCCCGCGCGTCATGGCCGACGTCAACGGCGATGGCCGGGCGGACATCGTCGGCTTCGGCTATGGCGGGGCTTCGGTGGCGCTGGCCAGGGCCGACGGCACGTTCAATGCCGCCAGCCTGGCAGTGGCCGGCTTCGGCACCGCGCAAGGCTGGACCAGCCAGGACGCGACCCCGCGCCAACTCGCGGACCTTAACCACGACGGCAAGCTCGACATCCTAGGCTTCGGCCCGGACGGCACAGCCATCGCCTATGGCAACGGCGACGGCACGTTCAGCGCCGTCAGCAAGGACCTCGCCAACTTCGGCAATGCGCAAGGGTGGACCAGCAACGACAACAACCTCCACCAGATCGCCGACCTCAACGGCGACGGCCTGCCCGATGTGCTCGGCTTCGCCTTCGCCGGCGTGAAGGTGGCGATGAACCAGGGGGATGTGGTGCTGTAGGCAGCAAGGCCGGCCGCGCCCTCACCCGTAGAACCACCCCGCCCCGTTGCAGAACACCGGCGCAAACGTGCTCCCCCGGCGCTTGACCGCGCCCATGAACTGAGGGGTGTCCTGGCCATCGGAAACATTGGCCCGGGCCCCGCGCAGCGCCTGGGTGCAGGCGGGCAGCCTGGCGATGGTGAAGGTCGGCAGCACTACCGGCCCACCGAACCAGCCGGCGCCGCCCACCCCTATGCCGCCGCCGACGCGCAGCGCGCCGGTGGCCGGGCTGGTGGCTGCGGCCAGGCTGGTCGTCTCGATCACGCCGTCGCCCAGCAGCAGATGCCCGGCGATCCGCGTGCCGGTGAGGTCGATGCCGTTCCGCACATTGCCGCCGGTGGCGCGCAGCAGGGTTCCGTTGGTGGCGAGCGGAAACTGGCCGGCCCCGGCATCGATGCGGATGCCATCGGTGAAGCCGGCGGCCCCCGGCGCAGCGGAAAGCCAGTAGCCGGCATCGACCTGGCTGCCGTGCACCGCGTCATCCGGCCAGGCAAGCGCGGCGAACGCGGCCTTGATGGCGACGCTGGCCCCGGCCTCCACCGAGACCTCGCTGTCCTGCCCGATGCAGGCGCGCCAATGCATCGCGCCGGGTTTCAGACGGCAGACGGTGCCGGCGCCATAGAGGAATCCCTGGGGTGCCACGGCGGTTCCGCCATCGACGAAGGCGCTGTCGGCGACGAAATTGCCGGCCGCATAAAACCGGTACGGGTTGGTCGCACTGGTCGGACGGAGCATGTGCAGGGCAACGCCGAGCGCGTTTCGCCCATCGTTGACTGCGGGTCCGCCGAAGGTCTGCTGGATGGAGACGGCACTGGGGATCGCGGTGCCGGGGCGTGCGACACTGGCCTGGTTGTCGTCCAGCGTGCGAATGCCGAGGACCTGGGGGTTGAACAGGTAGTTCGCATCGGCCGCGAGCGTGCCGGCCGCGCTGACTTCGACCGTGCGGCGCGCAGGCTCGCGATCCTGGGCGAGCGCAACGCCGGGAAGGGCCAGCGGGAGCAGGAACGACAGGAGAAGGCGTCTGGGCATGGGCATCAATCCGTGCTGGTCGTCGCCCCGGCAACGGTGTCTACCGTCGCCCCCACCATCGCGTCCACCCCCGCCGCCGTCGGATGCACCCGATCCGGCAGGCGCAGCGCGTCCTTGCCGATGATCGCCTGCAGGAAGAACGGCACCAGCCCCGCCCCGTGCGCCCTGGCCAGCGCCGGATAGATCGCGTCGAACCGCCGCACGTAGTCCTTGCCCATGTTCGGCGGCGCCAGCATCCCCATCACCACCACCGGCACCTTGCGCCGCCCCAGCTCGGCCAGCATCGCATCGAGGTTCGCCCGCGCCTGCTCCGGCGGCAGCCCGCGCAGCAGGTCGTTGCCGCCGAGCGAGATCAGCACCAGGTCCGGCGTCCTCGGCTGGCTCCCCAGCGTGAACGCCAGCCGCGCCAGCCCGTCCGCCGTGGTGTCGCCGGATACCCCGGCGTTGACCACCCGCGCGTTGATCCCCCTGGCCCGCAGCGCCGCCTGCAGGCGCACCGGAAAGGCCTGCTCCGGCCGCAGGCCGTAGCCGGCGAACAGGCTGTCCCCGATCGCCACGACGAGCTTCTCCGGCCCGTTCGGCACCGGGGTCTGAGCGGCCGCCTCGCGCTTCTCCGGCGCCGCCGGTTTCTGGCAGCCCGCCAGCACGCCTGCCGCAAGCACCAGCCAGACCACCGCCCACCCCACCGCCAGTCCTTGGGCCTTCATGCCATGCTCCTTCGGGCACCACGCTTGCCGCCAGCCCTCCACCTATGCCATTCCCCCCGGGTGACAAGCCCCCCCACTATCGCCGCCCGCTCGCTCACCCTCACCCTCGGCACCCGCGAAGCCCCCGTGCCGATCCTCAACGGCATCGATCTCACCGTCCCCCGGGGCCAGACTCTCGCGCTGCTCGGCCCCTCCGGCTCCGGCAAGTCCTCGCTGATGGCCCTCCTCTCCGGCCTCGAACGCGCCACTTCGGGCACGCTTCACCTCGCCGGCGAGGATGCCGCCGGCCTCTCCGAGGATGCGCTCGCCCGCCTGCGCCGTGGCCGCATCGGCGTCGTCCTCCAGGCCTTCCACCTCCTGCCGACGATGACCGCGCTGGAAAACGTCATGACCGCGCTCGAACTCGCCGGCCACCCGAACGCGCAAGCCCCCGCCCGCGCCGAGCTGGAGGCGGTCGGCCTCGGCCACCGGCTCGATCACTACCCGGCCCAGCTCTCCGGCGGCGAACAGCAGCGCGTCGCCATTGCCCGCGCGCTCGCGCCGCGCCCCGCACTCCTGTTCGCCGACGAACCCACCGGCAACCTCGATGCAGCCACCGGCGCCCAGATCATGGACCTCCTCTTCGCCCGCCGCGCCGAAGCGCAGGCCACCCTGGTCATCATCACCCACGATCCCGCACTGGCCGAACGCTGCGAAAGGATCGTCACCCTCGCCGATGGCCGCATCGCGTCCGATACTGCACCGGCATGACCAGCCTCTCCTGGCCCGCCGCCTGGCGCATCGCCCGGCGCGATCTCTCGCTGCGGTTCAAGGGCCTGCGCCTGCTGATCGTCTGCCTGTTCCTCGGGGTCGGCGCGCTCGCCGCCATCGGCTCCTTGACCGGCGCGCTGGAAAAGGGCCTCGCCACCGAGGGCCGCCAGCTGCTCGGCGGCGATGTCGAAGTCTCCGTCTGGCAACGCCCGCTGAGCGACGCGGAAGCCGCCATACTCGCCCCCTACGGCAGGCTGAGCCGAGGCACCCGCATGCAGGCCATGCTCGCCGCCGGCCCAGTCACCGGCTCGACCACCGCCCCGGTCGAGATCAAGGCTGTGGACGACAACTGGCCGATGGTCGGCCGCCTTACCCTCGCCGATGGCCGCCGGGTCGGCCCGCCACCCCCCGGCCAGGCCTGGCTGGCCGAAGGCGCCGCCGTCCGCCTTGGCGTCAAGGCCGGAGACCGCGTCACCCTGTCCGGCCAGCCACTCACCGTCGGGGGGATCATCGCCGACGAGCCGGACCGCCTGTCCGAAGGCTTCGCGCTCGGCCCCACTGTCATCGTCCGCGCCGATGTCCCCACGCAAGCCGGCCTGACCGCGCCGGGCGCCATGTACCGCAGCAAGACCCGCCTCGCCTGCGCCCGCCCCTGCGACGCCCAGGCCATCGCCGACACGCTCAAGGCCCGCTTCCCCTCCGCCGGCCTCGAACTGCGCACGCGCGACAAGGCCGCGCCGGGCGCGGAAAACTTCGTCGCGCGGATGGGCGATTTCCTCGTCCTCGTCGGCCTCGCCGCGCTGCTGATCGCCGGCATCGGCATCGGCGGGGGCACCGCCTCATGGGCCGAGGCCCGCCGCAACGCGATCGCCACGCTGAAAGTCCTCGGCGCCACCAGCGGCGACATCGCCCGGATCACCGTCCTGCAGATCGGCGCCGCCGCGCTGGCCGGCAGCCTCGCCGGCGTCCTCGCCGGCCTCGCCCTGCTGCCGCTGCTCTCCCAGCTCGTCGGCAACCTCCTGCCCATCGCCGCCACGGCTTCCCCCCAGCCGCTCGCCCTGCTGCGCGCCGCCGCCTATGGCCTGCTCGTCGCCCTGGTCTTCGCCGCGCCGCCACTCGCCCAGGCCCGCCGCTTCCCGGCCATGGCCCTGCTCCGCGCCCGCGTCTCCGCCTCCCCGATGCCGGGTGGCCGCGATGCCCTGCTGCCCGCCGCCCTCGGCCTCGCCGCGATCCTCGCCCTCGCCCTGCTCTCCAGCCCCTCCCCCCGGCTGGTGCTCCTGTTCCTCGCCGGCGCCGCCGCCCTGTTCGGCACCCTCGCCCTGGTCGGACTGGCGATCCGCCGCATCGCCATGCGCCTCCCCCGCGCGCGCAATCCGCTCGTTCGCATCGCGCTCGCCAACCTCCACCGCCCCGGCGCCCAGACCGGCCGCCTCGTCGTCGCGCTCGGCTTCGGCCTGTCCGCCTTCGTCCTCCTCGCCGTCGTCCAGACCAGCCTCGATGCCAACATCGCCGCCCGCGTCCCCGCCCGCGCGCCCGACTGGTTCGTGCTCGACCTCCCCCCCGCCCGCCTGCCCGAATTCACCCGCACCGTCGCCGCCCAGGCGCCCGCCGCCAAAGTCCGCACCGTCCCCATGCTGCGCGGCGCCATCCTCGCCTATGGCCCGGCCGACCGCATGACCCGCGTCGCCGATCTCGCCGAGATCCCCGACGATGCCTGGGCGCTCAAGGGCGAACGCGGCCTGACCTATTCCGCCCCGATCCCCGAAGGCAACGTCGTCACCCAGGGCCAATGGTGGCCGGCGGACTACGCCGGCCCGCCGCTGGTCTCGGTCGATGAACGGCTCGCCCGCGCCATCGGCCTGCACCTCGGCGATCAGGTCACCATCGGCCTGCTCGGCGTCGAACGCACGATGACCGTCGCCTCGTTCCGCCGCATCGACTGGGACAGCTTCGGCTTCAACTACGTCCTGGTCTTCTCCCCCAACGCCCTGGCCGATGCCCCCCACCAGTTCGGCGCCACGATCTCGCTGCCCGCCTCCCAGCGCACTCCCGAAGTGCGCGCCAACCTGCTGCGCGCCCTTACCCGCCAATTCCCCGCCAGCTCGGTCATCGAAGTGGGCAACGTGCTCAAGGATGCCCGCGCGCTCCTCGACCAGATGGCCACCGCCATCCTCGCCGCCGCCTCGGTCGCCGTCCTCGCCGGCGTCGCCGTCCTGCTCGGCGCGCTGGCCGCCGTCCGCGCCAGCCGGCTTTACGACAACGTCATCCTGCGCGTGCTGGGCGCCGGCCGCCGCCAGCTTCTCGTCCTGCAACTGGTCGAATTCGGCAGCCTCGCGCTCATCCTCGCCCTCGTCGCCCTCGGCCTCGGCTCGGCGCTCGGCTGGCTAGTCGTCGTCAAGCAGTTCGATTTCGAATTCCTACCGGACTGGCCCCGCGTCCTCGTCGTCCTGGCGATGGGCCTGGTCCTCGTCATGGCCTTCGCACTCGGCGGCGCGCTCCCATGGCTGAAGGCCCGCCCCGCCGAGGCGCTGCGCGAATTGTAGGGGAAGAATGCAGGGCGCCGCCCTGGACCCGCTGGTCTTTTGCCCGCCTCGGCATGCAATGGCGGATTCAGGGTTACCCCTTTGCGATCTCTGTTCCTTTGCGGCCTCTGCGTGAACCCGAAGCCGGCGCTGCGCGGCGGATTGTGGATGGCAGCGCCCTCCCACTCGGCCCCTCAGCGAAAAACGTCCGCCGTCCCCCGCTCCTTCGGGTCCGGGCCGAAGCGGTTCGGGCCGGAATTGCTGTCCAGGCAATAGAACACCAGCAGCACGATCCACCCGAGCAGCGGAATGAACATCAGCAGCTGCCACCACCCGGAGCGGTCGATATCGTGGAGCCGCCGGGTGGCCACCGCGATCGCCGGCACGAAGCTGGCAAGGTTGAACAGCCCGCGCAGCACCCCGCCGGTGCCGGTCAGCGTGGTCGCCACCGAGACATGCCAACCGAACCGCTCGTAGGCCGGATTGCCGAAGACGATGTCGATCGCCAGTCCGACGAGGAAGCAGAACAGCGCGAACATCCAGAATTCCTTGCGCCGCGAGCGCCCGGAAAACTCGGCATAGCGCCGATACGGCAAGAGCATCCATTCCATCGCGCATCTCCCCTGCAGGCCGGCTGGAGGATCATCACGCTTTGCCGGCAATCGCAAACAAAAATGGCGCAAACAAAAATGGCGCAAACGAAAAAGGGGAGCACGCCGGCCCCCCTTTCCGGTCCCGTCCGGGGAAGTTCAGAACTTGTAGGAGACCGACCCGCCGAACGTGCGCGGCTGGTTGGCATAGGCGGAGACCGAGCCCGGCTGCAGCGGCGAATCGAACACCACGGTCAGGTAGCGGTTGTCGCTGAGGTTGCGGCCCCACAGCGAAACCTCGAACCCGGTGTGTGAAGCCCAGGTCAGCGAGGCATCGAACTCGCTGACCGTGCGGACATAATTGCGCCCTTCGTCGATCCCCGGCTGGTAGCCCGCCGGCGGATTGTTCACCGCCAGCGTGATCGGGTTGCGGTCGATGAAGCCGGGCAGGCCGTCCTGGATCTGGGTGGCGGATTCGTAATGCCATCCCCCGCGCAGGATCACGCGGTCGGCATTGGCCAGCCGATGGTCCCAGGTGATCGTGCTGGTCAGCGAGATCGGCGGGATCGAGGCGGCGGCCCGATCCGAGATGTCGCCGAACGGCGAGCCGAGATAGCTGTCGTACTTCGGCTTCAGGTAGGTCAGCGATTGCGTCAGCGTCAGTTCCTCCGCCGGCTTGACCGAACCCTCGAATTCGAAGCCGAACACCGATTCCTTGCCGGCGTTGGAGAGGACGAAGCCGGTGCCGGTGAAGATATTGCTCTGGAATCCCTTGATGTCTTCCTTGAACACCGCGAAATTCAGCGTCGCGACGTCCCAGTTGCCCTTGATCCCGGCCTCGTAGACGGTCGACTTCTCCGGCCCGGCAAAACGCTGGTTGGGCCGGCTGTCGCGGGACAGGTTGACCGAACTCGCCTTGAACCCGGTCGCCACGCTCAGGTAGGCATTGAGATGCGGGTTGACGTCGTAAGCCGCGCGCGCGGTGAACGAGACGTTGCCGTCGCTGGTATTGCCCGGCTCGCCGACGCCGGGGACGTTCACGAACGGCGGCAGGAACTGGTATCTGCGAAGACCCGCGATCGTCTGGGCCGTGGCCAGCGCGCCGGCACTGACCTGCTGGAACAGCGCCGGCTGGGCCAGCGCGAAACCCTGGACCTGCGCCAGGCTGGCCGGACGGCCCAGGCCCAGCACCCCGCCCACGGTCTGGGCGATCAACGCCCCGCGAACCGGATCGAAGTTGTTCGCCGGATTGGCGAGCGTCAGGAGCGGGACGGAAGAGAAAGCATCGTCGGAATAAGTGCCGACCGTGGAAAACGTCTTCTTGTCATGGGTATAATTGATGCCGCCGGTCACCGTCAGCCGCGGCGCCACCTTGAAATCGACCTGCCCGAACCCGGAGATCGCCTCGTTCTTCAGCGAATACCGCTCGTGGAATCCAGTTCCTTCGGCAAAGAACTTGCCCGGATACAACCCTGGCTGGCCCTGCACCGCACCCAACAGCGATTCCAACGAGCCAAGGGTGGTGCCCGGCGGGAAACCGCCGCCCGCCGTCGCCAGTCCAGCGGCATAATTGCGGGCATCCCTGCCATAGAACAGCTCGCCGGTCTGGCCGATGTTCTCGTTGAAGTAATAGGCGCCGGCGACGAAATTGAGCGGGCCGTCCATGTTCGTCGCCGCGCGGAATTCCTGCGTGAACGTGCGAATGCGAACGTCCGCCTCGTTCGTGCCGAGGATGTCGAGGCTGGTGAAGTCCGAATCCTGGCTGGTCCGGTTGGTGTTCTTGCGCCAGGCGGTGATCGAGGTCAGGGTCAGCGGCCCGATGGAATAGTCAACCTGGCCCGAGACGCCGTAGTTTTCGATCCGGTTGGTCGAATCGGCGTTGTTGTAGACATCGCCGAACACCGCGCCCGGCGCATTGACCTGCCCGCCGAGCGAGCGGATCACCGCCGTTGCCGTCGATTGCGGGTCGGACGCCTTGACGTTGTAGACCGCGCAGCACACCTCGTCGATCTTGCCGTAGTCGCCGATCAGCCGCACCTTGAGCTGGGTGTTCGGCTCGTAGAGCACCTGGCCGCGCACGAACCAGCGGTTGCGGTCGTTGGTGTCGTGCCCTGTCGCGGCGTCATGGACATAGCCGTCGCGCCGGTTGTAGCCGCCCGCCAGGCTCACCGCGACCGACTCGCTCAGTGGCCCGGTGATCGTGCCTTTGGCCACCACCGCGTTGTAGTTGCCGTAGGAAACCTCGCCGCTGCCGCCGAGCTTGAACTGCGGCGCCGCCGTGACGATCGAGATCACGCCGGCCGAGGCGTTCTTGCCGAACAGCGTCGATTGCGGCCCGCGCAGCACTTCCACCCGCTTGACGTCGGGAAAATCGGCGATCTGCGCCGCCGAGCGCGAACGGTAGACCCCGTCGATGAACACGCCGACCGAAGGCTCGATGCCGGCATTGTTGGCGCCGTTGCCGAACCCGCGAATGTTGAAATCGGTCTGCGCCGAACTCTGGTGCTCGACGACCCGCAGGCTCGGCACCACCGAGGCGAGATCCTTGATATCCCGGATCTTGGCCCGCTCGATGGTTTCCGCCGTGGTCACCGTCACCGCCACCGGAATGTCCTGCAGCGTCTGCTCGCGCTTGGTCGCAGTCACGATGATCTCGTTGCCGGCGCCTTCCACGGCCGGCTCGTCCTTGGCCGGCGGCGCTTCCTGCCCGGCATCCTGCGGCGCCTGCGCCCATGCCACGCCGGGCGACGTCAGCCCGCAGGCGAGGCCGGCCGCCAGCAGGGCCTGCCAGGAAACCCGTCCAGCCTCACCCAGGATCCTCTTTTTCATCATCGCTATCCCTTGCTCGCACCGCCGATCAGGCCGGCCCGGCGGTCGCACTCATCCCGGTACAATCCTGTCCCTTTATGAGACATTTGGCAAAGAAGCGATTAACTTTGCCTCCGAGATATCCCCAATGGCCGGTGCGAGCGCCGCCCCTCTTGCCGAATCCCTCGATTTCGACTATCGGCCCGCCCCATGTTGCGGTGCACAAGGCCCAAGGCCTGAGCGCGCCGCCCCCGCCCAACCCGCAAGCCTACCCCCGGCGCCACGCATGAGCGCCCCAACGAAAGCCCGTTCGCATGTCCGCCGCCGGCCAGCCGCTCCGCAATATCGCCATCATCGCCCACGTCGACCACGGCAAGACCACGCTGGTCGACCAGCTGTTCCGCCAGTCCGGCACCTTCCGGGAAAACCAGCGGGTCGAAGAGCGGGCGATGGATTCGAACGACCTCGAAAAAGAGCGCGGCATCACCATCCTCGCCAAGTGCACCAGCGTCGAGTGGACCAACCCGAAGAGTGGCGAGACCACCCGCATCAACATCGTCGACACCCCCGGCCACGCCGATTTCGGCGGCGAGGTCGAGCGCATTCTCTCCATGGTCGATGGCGTTATCCTGCTGGTGGACAGCTCCGAAGGCGCCATGCCGCAGACCAAGTTCGTCACCGGCAAGGCGCTCGCCCTCGGCCTGCGCCCGATCGTCGTCGTCAACAAGATCGACCGCGCCGATGGCCGCCCGCAGGAAGTGCTGGACGAGGTGTTCGATCTCTTCGTCAACCTCGACGCCAACGACGACCAGCTCGAATTCCCCGTACTCTACGCCTCGGGCCGCAACGGCTACGCCAGTGAGGACGAGGCCGCCCGCGAAGGCGACCTCATCCCGCTGTTCCAGAAGATCATCGACCACGTCCCCCCGCCGACCCTCGACGTCGACGCCCCGTTCACCTTCCTCGCCACCCTGCTCGATCGTGACAACTTCATGGGCCGCGTGCTCACCGGCCGCGTCCAGTCCGGCCGCATCCGCGTCAACCAGCCGATCCACGCGCTCGACATCGAGGGCAAGGTCGTCGAAGTCGGCCGCGCCTCCAAGCTGATGAGCTTCGACGGCCTCGAGCGCGTGCCGGTCGAGGAAGCCAAGGCCGGTGACATCATCGCCATCGCCGGCCTGGAAAAGGCCACCGTCGCCAACACCATCGCCGACACCTCGGTCAGCACGCCGATCGCCGCCCAGCCGATCGACCCGCCGACGCTCTCCATGCGCTTCTCGGTCAACGACAGCCCGTTCGCCGGCCGCGAAGGCTCCAAGGTCACCAGCCGCATGATCCGCGACCGGCTCGAACGCGAGGGCGAAAGCAACGTCGCCATCCGCATCACCGAGAGCGCCGACAAGGACAGCTTCGAGGTCGCCGGCCGTGGCGAACTCCAGCTCGGCGTCCTGATCGAGACCATGCGCCGCGAAGGCTTCGAACTCGGCATCAGCCGCCCCCGCGTGCTCTATGGCGAGGACGAGCACGGCAAGCGCACCGAGCCCTACGAAACCGTCATGATCGACGTCGATGACGAGTATTCCGGCACCGTCGTCGAGAAGATGGCCCTGCGCAAGGCCGAGCTGACCGACATGCGCCCCTCGGGCGGTGGCAAGACCCGCATCACCTTCTCCGCCCCCTCGCGCGGGCTGATCGGCTACCACGGCGAGTTCCTCTCGGACACCCGCGGCACCGGCATCATGAACCGCCTGTTCGAGAAGTACGGCCCCCACAAGGGCGCGATCGAAGGCCGCCAGAACGGCGTCCTCATCTCCAATGGCACCGGCGAAGCCGTCGCCTACGCGCTGAACTCGCTGGAAGATCGCGGCATCCTGTTCGTCTCCCCGCAGGAAAAGATCTACGAAGGCATGATCATCGGCGAGAACGCCAAGCCGGACGACCTCGAAGTCAATCCGATGAAGTCCAAGCAGCTGACCAACTTCCGCTCGACCGGTAAGGACGACGCCATTCGCCTGACCCCGCCCAAGGTCATGACGCTGGAACAGGCCATCGCCTATATCGACGAGGACGAGATGGTCGAAGTCACCCCCCAGTCGATCCGCATCCGCAAGGCGATCCTCGATCCCAACGAGCGCAAGAAGGCCGGTCGCAAGAAGGAAGCCGCCTGACGCGGACCGGCCCCGTCCATTTGGAATGGGGCTGGACTCCTGAAGCGCGATGACAAAAAGTGGGAACCGGTTTTTGTCGATAAATCGCGCGGCAACGAAATTCTCCGGAAATGCCGGACGGCGCGCGTGACGGAACAGACAAGGTAAGACAGCAATCGTGGCAGGATACAAGGAACCGAGTTTCGCCGAACGGACGGCAGCCGCCACTGCGGCCCGCGAGGCGGCGCTGGCCAGGTTGAAGGCAAAAGCCCCGCCGACGCCGGAAGAACAGGCCGAGCGGATCAGGCTGGCCGAGCAGCGCGCCGCCGCCCAGGCCGCCAAGCGCGAAGCCGCGCGCGCCGAGCGGGAAGCGAAACTGGCCGCCGAACAGCAGCGGAAGCTGGAAGCCGCCGAGGCCGCGAAGCCCAAGCCGAAGCTCAGCGCCGAAGAGCTCAAGGCCGCCCGCGATGCGCGCTATGCCGCCCGCAAGGCCCGCAAGAAGTAGCCTGGAGCATCGAAAACCCCGAATCGCTCGTGGATTACGAATGGATCGGCACGGCCCACGTGCCCGATGGCGTGGAAATGCGCCTGATGCGGCGCGACGATGACTTCCTGATCCTGCTCGAACGCGACGACCTGATGAGCACCCATGTCAGCGCCTCCGAGGAAGCGCTGGCGACCCTGACCCAGGAACGCCTCGGCGCCCGGGCCGGTCAGGAATGGCTGATCGGCGGCTATGGCCTCGGCTTCACCCTGCGGGCCGCGCTGGCCGTCGCCGGCGCCGATGCGACCGTCACCGTCGCGGAAATCGTTCCGGAAATCATCGACTGGGCGCGCGGCCCGATGGCCAGCCTGACCGCCGGCTGCCTCGACGATCCCCGCGTCGTCGTCGTCAAGGACGACGTCGCCATGCTGATCGATGCGGCAAACGCAGCCTACGACGCCATCCTGCTCGACGTCGACAACGGCCCCGACGGCCTGACGCGACGGATCAACGACCGCCTTTACGGCCTCGATGGGCTCGTCGCGGCAAAGGCGGCGCTGCGACCCGGCGGCATCCTGGCGATCTGGTCGGCCTATCCCGACGCCGATTTCGCCGACCGCCTGCGCGACGTCGGCCTGGCGCTCGAGGAGTTCGACGTAAGCGAGGGCACGAACGACGAAGGGGCGAGGCACGTCATCTGGCTGGCGCGGAAGAGCTGACGGCACGGCCAGGGCTACGTATTCGCCACTCGCACCTCAACGGCCGCATTCCCGCCCCCGCGCCATACGCGAAGGGCGCCCCGACGCCGGCCTGATGTTGCCGTGCTATCCCAGGGGTTACGTCGCACTCGCCAGCGACCGCAGAGCCGCGCCGATTCCTCCCCGGCACGGGGAGGGGGACCACCGAAGGTGGTGGAGGGGCACAGGCAGTTATTCGCCACCTCAACGCCCCCCCGAGTCAGTCCGTGGCAAAATATCGACAAGCGATATTTTGCGCGTCAGCCAATTTCGACAAGCGAAATTAGCTGACCGAGGCCTTGACGATCTTCCCCGGATTGCGCGGCGGCTCGCCCTTGGGCAGCGCGTCCACGTGCTCCATGCCTTCGACCACCTGGCCCCACACCGTATACTGCTTGTCGAGGAACGTGGCGTCGTCGAACACGATGAAGAACTGGCTGTTGGCCGAATGCGGCGCATTGGTCCGCGCCATCGAGCAGACCCCGCGCACATGCGGCTCGGCGTTGAACTCCGCCTTGAGGTCCGGCTTCTTCGAGCCGCCCATGCCGGTCCCGTTCGGGCACCCGCCCTGCGCCATGAATCCGGGGATCACGCGGTGGAAGGTGATCCCGTCGTAGAACCCTTCGTTGGTCAGTTCCTTGATCCGCTCGACATGCCCCGGCGCCAGGTCCGGCCGCAGCTTGATCTTGACGTTGCCGCCGCCGTTGCCGGTGTCGATCTCAAAGTTCAGGAATTCATCAGCCATCAGGTTTCTCCTTTGCGGGCCGATATAAGGGCGCGAACGGCAAAGTCACCTCCCGCGTGATGGAATGCGCCTCTGCCCGGTTGCAATTGCGAACGACCCGGCTAGACCGGCCGCCATGGCCGAACCGCTCGATCCCGCACTGGCAACAGCGCCCCTCGCAGACGAGCCCCGAGCCGAACAAAACACCCCCGAACCCCATTCCCCCGAAAGCGATCGCCTCGACGAGGAGAACCGCCTCAAGCCCGAATATGTCCGCAAGGTCCGCGAGGCGCTGGAGGAGGACGACGCCGAGCAGGTCTACAACCTGGTCGAACCCCTCCACCCGGCCGACATCGCCGACCTGTTCGAGCTGCTGAGCGGCGACGAACGCCCCCGCCTCGCCCAGGCGATCACCGACCTGATGGGCTCGGAAGTCTTCGCCGAGCTCAACGACCACGTCCGCGAAGCCCTGGTCGAGGACCTGCCGGCCGGCGACATCGCCGACATCGCCGAACAGCTCGACACCGACGACGCCGTCGCCATGATCGAGGATCTCGACGAGGAGGACCAGCAGGCCGTCCTCGCCGAAATGGAGCCGGAAGACCGCGCCGCGATCGAGAGCGCGCTGGCCTACCCCGAGGAATCCGCCGGCCGCTTGATGAGCCGCGACTTCATCGCGGTGCCCGAACACCTGACCGTCGGCGACCTGATCGACTACTTGCGCGAAAGCCGCGACCTGCCGACCGAGTTCTGGGAAGTCTTCATCGTCGATGCCGGCCACCACCCGGTCGGCACCTGTGCCCTCTCCTGGTTGCTGCGCGCGCCCCGCCCGGTGCCGCTGGCCGATGCGATGAAGCGCGACCAGACCCTGATCCCGGTCACCATGGACCAGGAAGAGGTCGCGCTGCGCTTCCAGAAATACGCGCTGATCTCCGCCGCCGTGGTCGATGCCGATGGCCGCCTGGTCGGCCAGATCACGGTGGACGACATCGTCCACGTCATCCAGCAGGAAGCCGGCGAGGACGTCCTCGCCCTGTCGGGCGCCGGCGACGGCGACATCAACGAACCGCTGCCGCAGACGATCAAGAGCCGCATGTGGTGGCTGACCATCAACCTCGGCACCGCCATCCTTGCCTCCAGCGTCGTCGCCGCCTTCCAGGACACGATCTCGCGCCTGGTCACCCTCGCGGTGATCATGCCGATCATCTCCGGCATGGGCGGCAACGCCGCAACCCAGACCATGGCGGTCACCGTCCGCGCGCTCGCCACCAACCAGCTGACCAGCAGCAACACCATGCGGATGATCGCCCGCGAATGGTGGATCGCCTCGGCCAACGGCATCGGCCTCGGCGTGCTGATGGCGATCGGCTGCCAGCTGATCTACCACGATCCCTGGCTCAGCCTGGTCGTCATCCTGGCGATGATCCTCAACTCGCTCAACGCCGGCCTCTCGGGCGTGCTGATCCCGCTCGGCCTCGAAAAGCTGAGGATCGACCCGGCCGTCGTCTCCACCGTGTTCGTCACGACGATGACCGACACGTTCGGCTTCTTCTTCTTCCTCGGCCTGGCAAGCCTGTTCCACCTCCATTGAGCGCGGCGGGCAGTCCTCTCCACCTGACCAAGGTCGCCTTCGGCGCCACCGGCGCCCAATCCCTGCGCGCCTGGCTGGAAAGCCACGCCGAGGAAGCCCGCCTGACCACCCGCTACCTGCCCAGGCGCGTCGAAGACCTCGCCGGCGGCTCGCTCTACTGGATCCACGCCCACGCCCTGATCGGCCGCTCGCCGCTGCTGGGCTTCGAGCAGAAACCCGACGGCCGCTGGTGGATCAGGCTCGAACCCCGCCTCATCCCCGTCGAACCGATCCACCGCCGCGCTCACCAGGGCTGGCGCTACCTGAAGCCCGAAGATGCCCCGGCGGACTTGGCAGCGGGCGCGGAATCGGCAATCCTGCCGGGAAACATGGTCGCGGAACTGGGACGACTGGGCTTGCTGTAGCATTGGGGGAACGAATGGGGGCAATACGACTGACGGCGCTGGCCAGCCTGCTGCTGGCGAGCACGGCCCATGCCGAAGAAACGCCGAAACAAGCCCCGCCGCCACTCGAAGCCTATGGCGACCTGCCGGCGGTCGAGCAGATGACGATTGCGCCGGACGGCAAAGGGCTTGCGGTGGTCGCCAAGGTGGCGGGCGAACGCAAGCTGATCGTGCTCGACGAGGCCCATGTCGCGAAGGCGGTCATGCCGATGGGCGATTCCAAGCTTCGCGACCTCAACTGGTGCGACCGGCGGCTGGTGTGCGCGACGGTCAGCAAGACCGAGCGGCTGGGTGTGGAATTCACCACCTCCCGCTACGAAGCCTTCTACACCGCTGTCTTGCCGCTCGATGGCGGCAAGCTCGATTTCGTGTTCAAGAACAACCGGTCCATCGCACCGGCCGTGATGGGCAATTACGGCTTTCGCACCGTCAACGGTCGGCACTACGGCTATTTTGGCGCGCTCCAGCTTCGTCAATCCAGTGACAACAGCGGCTACGTGATGGATAAGTACCAGCCAACCCTGTTCAGGGTGGATATGGCGACCCTGTCGGCTCACAAGCTGGCTCCGCCGGCAGATGAGGACACTTCGCGCAGCTGGCTGATCGGCACCGACGGGACGGTGGCGGCAACACTCGATTTTGTCAGCACGAACGGCAGTTGGTCGATCAGGACCAGGTCCGGCCTGACCCTCGCACGCGGCAAGGACAAGCTGGGCGATGTCGATATCATCGCGCTGGGCAAGGATGGCAACAGCGTCGTCTTTGCCCGGACGGACGCGGACGGGCTGATCAAATGGTATGACGTGCCGCTGGCGGGCGGGCTCATCACCGAGGTCGCGCCTGGCGTGGCGATCAACCGGTCCTTCATCGATCCGGATGACGGGCGAATGCTCGGCTACCTTCCGGAGGAAGGCGGCGTAACCGCCAGGCCGGTCCTGTTCGATCCATCGCTGGAAAACCGCCTGCGCGCGGTTTACCGGGCATTTCCCAAGCTCGATGTCGAGGTCGTCGATTTCACCAAGGGACTGGACCAGGTGCTGGTCAGGACTTCGGGCAACGGCGACCCCGGAACCCTTTACCTGGTCGATCTCGTGACACGCCGGGCGGACCAGGTGGGTGACGAACGCCCGCAAATACCCTCGGCCATGGTCGGGCCGATCAGCATGGTGTCCTACAAGGCGAGCGACGGGCTGGAGATGGACGGCGTCCTGACCCTGCCGCCGGGCCGCGCCGCGAAAAACCTGCCGGTGGTGATGATGCCGCATGGCGGCCCGTTCGGCGTCGAGGATCGCGCCGGTTTCGACTGGTGGGCGCAGGCGCTCGCCTCGCGCGGCTATGCCGTGTTCCAGCCCAATTTCCGTGGCTCGGGACACCGGAGCGACGCCTTTGAGAAAGCCGGCCACGGCCAGTGGGGTGGCAAGATGCAGACCGACATCTCCGATGGCCTGGCCGAACTCGCCCGCCAAGGCATCGTCGATCCCAAACGTGCCTGCATCGTCGGTGCCAGCTATGGCGGCTACGCCGCGCTTGCCGGAGTGACCCTGCAACAGGGCCTCTACCGCTGCGCCGTGGCGGTGGCGCCGGTCAGCGACCTGACGGAGAAATACGTCACCAATCTCCACAACAGCGGCGACGACGACACCCTGCGCCGCAACCTGCTCGAGCAAATGGGGCCGACATCGGGTTACCCCGCCGTCTCGCCGCGCAAGCACGCCGCCCAAGCCGATGCCCCGGTCATGATCATCCACGGCCGCGACGACACCCGCGTCCCGTTCGAGCAGGGCAAGCGCATGGCCGAAGCCCTCCGCGACGCGAAAAAGCCGGTGGAGTTCGTCGAACTGCCCAAGGAAGACCATTTCCTCTCCCGCCCCGAAACCCGCAAGCTGATGCTCACCTCCTGCGTGCGGTTCGTCATGGCCAACAACCCGCCGGACTGAGCACAGCGGCAGCCGGAATCGGCCGCTCCGGCTTGACCATCGTCAATGCAGCCGGGCCGGCGCGGTGCCACCACAAGGGCATCCTGAAAACGGAGTAACCGTCATGGCCGCCCTTGCCGTCGATGCCGAACCGGGCCGGATCGCCCGCATTACCGGATTGCTGCTTCACCCCCAGGCCGAATGGGAGGCGATCGCGCGCGACGAGACGCCGACGCGCCGGATCTTCACCCATTTCGTCCTGCCGATGATCGCGATGGTCTCCCTCGCCACGGCGATCGGCTGCGCGCTGTTCGGCCCGCAGATCTTCGGCGTGCCGCTGGCCATCGGCACCGGCCAGACGATCGGCGGGCTGGCGGTCGGCTTTGTGCTGATGGTCGTCAACTTCCTGCTCATCGCGATGCTGACCGACAGCCTGGCGGCGAAGATGAACAGCGAGGCGACCTATACCCAGTCGTTCAAGCTCGTCGCCTATTGCACGACGCCGACCTGGCTGATCCTCGCCCTGGTCGGCCTGGTGCCGCCGCTGCATGTCCTGCTCGTCGGCGTGCTGTGGTCGACCTGGCTGACATACGTCGGCGCCGGCCCGCTGCTCGGCATGACCGGCGCGCGCGCCGCCCGCTTCGTCGGGATCATGTTCCTCGCCGCAGCCGCGCTCTACACCGCCGCCGTGCTCCTGGTCCTGGCCCAGTTCCAGCTCGTGCAGCAGATGGGCCTGTTCAACTGAACCGATCGCCGGATCAGCCCTGCCGGAGCCAGCAGTCCAGCAGGTGCCAGGCGAGCGCGGTCGGGGTCGGCGCGATGAAGTTCGTGCCGGCCCCGCCCGCACCGGACATGGCGGCGGCGATCTCCGCCCGGCTGAACCAGCGCGCCTCCTCCAGTTCGTGGGCATCGATGGTGATCTCGCGGCTCGACGCCATGGCATGGCAGCCGATCATCAGCGAACTCGGAAACGGCCAGGGCTGGCTTCGGACATAGCGCACCTCCCCGACCCGGATCCCCGCCTCCTCCCAGACCTCGCGGGCCACCGCCTCCTCGATCGTCTCCCCCGGCTCGACGAACCCCGCCAGCGCGGAAAACCGCCCGGCCGGAAACCGCGGCTGGCGGCCGAGCAACAGATCGCCATCGTGCTCGACCAGCATGATCGTGACCGGATCGGTCCGGGGAAAATGCTGGGCCTTGCAACTGTCCGACAGGCAATCGCGCTGCCAGCCACCCCGCACGCTCACGGTCGCACTGCCGCACTGGGCGCAGAAGCGATGCCGCGCATGCCAGCCGACCAGCGCGCGGGCCGTACCGTAGATCGCCAGGTCGGCGGCGCCGAGCGCGCCCATGACCTGCCACAGGCGCGGATGCGGCGGGGCGGCGCTGGCGCTGGCATGGCGCGGGGCGGCGGCGAAACAGGCGCGGCCCTGCGGGTCGAGCCCCAGCAAGACCAGTTCGGCATCCGGGTCGGCATCGGCCAGAGTCCCCCAGGCCAGGGTGCCGTCATCGCTGCACACCGGATTCAGCCCGTCGAGCAGCAGCAGGCGGGCGCGATGGTCGAGATGGCGGGCCAGCGCCTCGGCATCGTTGCGCAGATGGTCGGCCCGGTCCAGCGGCGAACCGGAAAAGGCGATCGGCGGCGGTGCGGCAATCGTCGTGGTCATGGCTTTTCCGGTCCTCTCTGGCCCCGTTCTCTCCCGACGAGGGCCAGTTCGGCCGCCCGCGCATAGAGCGTTGGTAACCCGGCTTGCGCCAGTTCGGCAATGGGCCACCACTCGCCCGCGCCCGCCGGTTGCCCCGGGGCGCCGGCCATGGCGACAGCGAGCGCCAGCTCGGCATGGGTGAAGACATGGCGAACCTCGCCGATGCTGCGCCACGGCCCGGGGATCGGCGCCGGCGCGGCGCCATCGGCCCGCGCGGTCCAGCCATTGTCCGGCAGCGCCCGCATACCGCCGAGCATGGCGCTCGCCGGCCGCCGCACCAGCCACACGCAACCATCCCGCTCGATCCACCAGGCCATGCCCCGCCGCCGGGGCCGCGCCTTCTTCGCCGGCTTGACCGGAAACGCCTCGGGATTGCCGGCCCGGGTGGCGGCGCAGACCGGGTTGAGCGGGCAGGCGAGGCAGGCCGGCCGGCGCGGCGTGCAGACACTGCTGCCGAGGTCCATCATCGCCTGGGCGAAATCGCCGCAGCGACTCTCTGGCGTGATCGCCTCGGCGGCGGCGCGAATGGCCGGGCGCGCCGCCGGCAGCGGCTCGGCAATGGCGAACAGCCGGGCGACTACCCGCTCGACATTGGCATCGACGACCACCGCCCGCCGCCCGAAGGCGATCGCGGCGATGGCGGCGGCGGTATAGGCCCCCAGCCCCGGCAGCGCCCGCAGGCCCTGCTCGTCATCGGGAAACAGTCCCCCCTGCCCCGCCACGACCCTGGCACAGGCGTGCAGGTTGCGGGCGCGCGCGTAGTATCCCAGCCCCGCCCAGGCCGCCATGACATCGGCCTCGGCCGCCTCGGCCAGCGCGGTGACGCTGGGCCAGCGCGCCGTGAACCGCGCGAAATGGGGGATGACCGCGGCAACCGTGGTCTGCTGGAGCATGACCTCGGACAGCCAGACGCGATAGGGCCAGGCCGGATCGTTGAGCGGCACCGGCGTGCCCGGCGGCAGACGCCAGGGCAGGTCGCGGGCGTGCCGCTCGTACCAGTCGATCAGCAGTTTCGCAGGGTTCCGGCTGGCATCCATCAGAATGCTTTTTACTTGCGTGCAATTGGACGACAAAAACCGGTTCCCCCTTCTTGTCATCGCCCTCTTATGGCATGTGCGCCGGACAGGTTGCAAACCTCCCCAGTGACAGGACCGATGAGCGACAGGCGCAAGACGGCGGAAGGCATGAAGCGGTTCGAGCGCGCGCGCGGCGGGCAGGCCCGCGCCATCGCCGACCTCATGCCGGAAATCGGCCGCACCGCCTTCCGCCGCTTCGGCTTCGTCCAGTCGAGCGTGGTGACCCGCTGGCCGGAGATCGTCGGCCCGCGCCACGCCCGCGCCTGTGCGCCCGAGGCGATCCGGTTCCCCCCCGGCGAAAAGCACGACGGCATCCTGCAGCTGGTGGTCACCCCGGCCCACGCCCCGCTGATCAGCCATGTCATCCCGGAGATCATCGAGCGGGTGAACCGCTTCTTCGGCTACAACGCCGTCGCCCGGGTCAAGCTGCGCCAGGGCGAGGTCAAGCCGCCGCCGGCCGAAGCGGACCGCCCGGATCGTGCAAGGGGGGCGCCGCCCTCGCTGAAGCCGATCCCGATGGAACTGGGCGATTCCCTGCGGGACATCGGCGATCCCGAACTGCGCACCGTGCTCGAATCGCTGGCGCGCAGCATGTCCATCCCGCCCGAAAAGAATTGAACATTCGCGAGGTCATGATGCGTCCGAGGCTGATCCTGGGTCTGTTGCTGGCGGTCATGATGCCCGCGTCCGCCTCGGCCAAGGCCAAACCCGCCGCGCCGGTGGCCAGAGCGACCGGCGGGGCGAACTGGAACGGGGTGGTCACCGTCACCCCGCTCGGCTCGCGCGTGCTCGGCAATCCCCAGGCAAGCGTCAAGCTCACCGAATATGTCAGCTACACCTGCCCGCATTGCGCCCATTTCGAAGTGACGAGCGCCGCCCAGCTCAAGCTGGTGTTCGTCGCCCAGGGCAAAGGGTCGATCGAGGTGCGGCACGTGCTGCGCGATCCGGTGGACCTGGCCATCGCCCTCCTGGCGAACTGCGTCGAGCCGAAGCGGTTCTTCCAGATCCACGAGGCCTTCATGCGCGGGCAGGACGCTTGGGAGGCGACCCTGCAGAAGCTCGGCGAAAGCCCGCAGAAGCGCTGGTACGATGGCGACAAGGGCAGCCGCATGCGGGCCATCGCCGGCGACCTTCACCTGTACGACGTGACCACGCGGTTCGGCCTGTCCCGCCCGGCGGCAGACCGCTGCCTTTCGGACCAGGGGCTGATGGATCGCCTGGCCAACCAGACCAGGGACGCCATGTCCGCCGGGGTAGATAGCACCCCGAGCTTCGCGATCAACGGCGCGGTCCTCGCCGGCACGCACGACTGGACGACGCTTGGCCCGCAACTGGCGGCACGGATGTAGGCGCCCGCGATAGTTTTTCTCGTCACATCGTTTTGCGCAAAAAACCGGTTCCCACTTTTTCGCACGATGCTCTAATCCACCGGAATCTTGCCCCGTCCCCTTCCAACCCACGAGCCGGCACGGATAGATTTCCGCCGGCCTGCCCCTGTCCCCCGCCCAAGGATTGTACGATGAAGGCTGCAGAATTTCGCAAGATTCGGATGGCCGGGATGGCCCTGGCGCTCGGCGCGCTGGCACTTGCCGGCTGCAAGAAGGACGACACCGCCGCCACCGGCACACCCACAGCCGGCGAGCCGGTCGCAGCGGTCGCCCCGCCGGCCGGCAAGGCCTGGGCCGATGTCGTCTCGGCGACGCCCGAAGGCGGCATGCGGATGGGCAACCCCAATGCGGGCGTGAAGCTGGTCGAATATGGTTCGCTGACCTGCCCGCACTGCGCCAAGTTCGCCGCCGACGCGATGGGGCCGCTGGTCGAAAAATACGTCTCGACCGGCAAGGTCTCCTATGAATACCGCAGCTTCGCCATTCACTCGATCGACGTGCCGCTGACCATGCTGGTCCGCTGCGCCGATCCGTCGGCGTTCTTCGGCCTGGTCGAACAGCTCTATGCCAACCAGCCGGCGCTGGTCGAACGGGCGCAGAAGGGCGAGGCGCAGGCCCAGGCGGCTTCCGCCCTGCCGCCCGAAAAGCGGTTTGCCACGATCGCCGACGCGATGGGCTTCACCGAATTCTTCGCCGCGCGCGGGGTATCGACCGACGCCGCGCACGCCTGCCTGGCCAACACGGCGGCGGCCGAAAAGGTCGCGAAGGAATCCCAGGCCGCCAGCGATGCCGGCATCGATTCCACCCCGACCCTGCTGATCAACGGCACCAAGACCAACGTCAACACCTGGGAGCAGATCGAGCCGCTGCTGAAGGGCGCCGGGGCGCGGTGAGCGCGGCCCTGCCCCCGGCACGCCGGTAAGCGGCGGCGCGATGCGCATCAGGCGGCTGCGGCTTTCCGGCTTCAAGAGCTTCGTCGAGCCGGCCGAGCTGCGCATCGAGCCGGGGCTGACCGGGGTCGTCGGCCCCAACGGCTGCGGCAAGTCCAACCTGCTGGAAGCGATCCGCTGGGTCATGGGCGAATCGAGCCCGAAATCGATGCGCGGCGGCGGCATGGAGGACGTGATCTTCGCCGGCACCGCCAGCCGCCCGGCGCGCGATTTCGCCGAAGTCATGCTGACCGCCGAAGTCCCCGGCGGCGAGGAGCTGGAAGTCGTCCGCCGCATCGAGCGCGGCGCCGGCTCCGCCTATCGCATCAACGGCCGCGACGCCCGCGCCCGCGATGTCGCGCTGACTTTCGCCGATGCCGCCACCGGAGCCCATTCCCCGGCGCTGGTCAGCCAGGGCAGGATCGCGACGGTGATCGCGGCGAAACCCGCCGAACGCCGGGCGATGCTGGAGGAAGCCGCCGGCATTTCCGGCCTCCACGTCCGCCGGCGCGAGGCGGAGACCCGCCTGCGGGCGACCGAGGCCAACCTCGCCCGGCTCGACGACCTGATGGCCGGGCTGGACAGCCAGATCGCCGCGCTCCGGCGGCAGGCGCGCGCGGCCGAACGCTACAAGGCGGTCTCGGAGAAAGTCCGCGTGTCCGAGGCGCGGCTGGTCTTCGCCCGCTGGCGCGATGCGGCGGCGGCGGCCGACGCCGCGCGGGCCGAAGCGGTGGCCGCCGAAGCACGGGTGGCCAGCGCCACCACCGCCGCCGCTGCCGCGCAAGGCGCCCAGGCCAAGGCGGCGGAGGCACTGGCCGAGGCGCGCGACACCCTGGCCGACCGGCGCGACGACGCCACCGCCCACGGCCACCGCATGGCGACGCTCACCGGCCAGCTCGAAGCGGCGGAGCAGCGCCTGGCCGATCTCGACCGCCAGGCGCGCCGGCTGGAGGAAGACCGCGCCGACGCCGACCGCCTGACCCGCGACGCGGCCGAGGCGCTGGCGCGACTGGAACGGGAACTGGCGGTGACCCGCGATGCCCTCGCCCACGAGGAAGCAATGCGCCCCGGCGCGCAGCGGACGGCGGACAACGCCGAACAGGCCAGCCGCACCGCTGAACTGGCGCTGGCCCAGGCGACGGCGGAGCAGGCCGGGGTCGAGGCGGAATGGCGCGTCGCCGAAGCCGAAGTCAGCGCCGCCCGCAGCCGCCTGGCCCGCGCTGAGGCAGAAGCCGCCCGGCTGGCCGAGGCCCGCGCCGCCCTCGCCGACGCGGACGAGATGGCCGGCGCCGTCACCCGGGCCACGGCCGCGCGGGACGCGGCAACCACGGCACTGGCCACTGCCCGGGCCCAACTGGCCGGAGCGCAAGCCCGGAAGGGCGAGCTGCAGTCCGGGCGCGATGCGGCGGCGGCGGAACTGGCGGCGGCGCGGGCCGAGCTTGCCGGCATCGAGCGGGAACACGCCGCCCTGCTGCGTGACCGCGAGGCCCGCGCCCGCCAGGCCGGGGCGAAGCACGGCCTGCCCCAGGCGCTGGACACGGTGCGCGCCGAGCCGGGCTACGAGCGAGCGCTGGCCGCCGTGCTCGGCCGGGACGCCAGGGCGCCGCTGGGCCTGCCCGGCGGCGATGTCGAGGGACGCTTCTGGACCGGCGCCGAGCCCCCGGCCCCGGTCGCCGCTTCGCTGGCCGCGCATGTGCCGCAATGCCCGGCGGAACTCGCCGCGCGGCTGGCCCTGGTCCATGTCGTCGATGCAGACGATGGCCGGGCGCTGAAACCGGGCGAGTGGCTCGTCACCCTCGCCGGCCATCTGCGGCGGTGGGACGGCTTCGTCGCACGCGGCGAAGGCGCGGCCGAAGCCGCCCGGCTCGAAGCGGAAAACCGCTTCGCCGCGCTCGCCGCCGAACTGCCCGGGCGGCAGGACGCGGCGAGCGCGGCGGCGGCAAAAGCCGAAGCCATCCAGCGCGAGCTGGCGCAGGCACAACAGCAGGCGGTCGCCGCCGAACGCGCGGTCGGCCAGGCGGCGGACGCCGAGCGCCAGGCCTTGCGCGCGCTCGACCAGGCCGAGGCCCAGCGCGAGAGGCTGGCGGCGCGCGCGGCGGAAATCGATGCGGCCATGGCCGAAAGCGGCCAGTCCCGCGCCGCCGCCGAGGCCGAACTCGCGGCGGCGGAAGCCCGCCGCGATGCGCTCCCACCACCCGATGCCGGCCGCGCCGCGCTGGCGGCGGCCCAGACGCGCCACGCCGCCGCCCGGGTGGCGTTGCAGGCCGCGCTGGCGGAACTGGCGGCGCGGGACCAGGCGATCGCGGTGGCGCGCGAGCGGGCGGCGGCACAAGCTGCGGACATCCGGGGCTGGCAGGCCCGCTCCGGCGATGCCGCCCGGCGGCTGGCCGACATGGAGCGCCGCACCGGCGAGATCGCCGAGGAGCGCGCGGTGATCGCCGCCAAGCCCCCTGCCCTGCTGCGCGAGATCGAGGACGGCGAATCCGTCCGCGCCCGCCTCGCCGGCGAACTCCACGCGGCGGAGACCGCGCTCGCAGCCGCCGGCGAGGTGTCGCGACTGGCCGACGCGGCGCTCGCGGCCGCCCAGGAGGAACTGGCCTCCGCCCGCGAGGCGCGGGCCGGCGCCGCAGCGCGGGCCGAAGCGGAAGACCAGCGCCGGGTGGAAATGGCGCGCGTCTCCGGCGAGCGCTTCCAGTGCCCGCCGCCGCTCCTGCCCGAACGCATAGGCTTCGCCTCGGCCGAGGTCGGCGCCGCCAGCGCGGAATCGGCGGAGATGGATCGCCTGGCCGCCGAACGCGAACGGATCGGCCCGGTCAACCTCGTCGCCGCCGAGGAACTGGCCGAGGCCGAGGCGCGCCATGGCCAATCGCGCGAGGAGCAGGCCGAGCTGGTCGAAGCGGTCAACCGCCTGCGCGGCTCCATCGGCGCGCTCAATCGCGAGGGCCGCGAGCGGCTGCGCGCCGCGTTCGAGGCGGTGGACGGCCATTTCCGCCGCCTGTTCACCCGCCTGTTCGAAGGCGGCCAGGCCCACCTGGCGCTGGTCGATTCGGACGATCCGCTGGAAGCCGGCCTGGAAATCTTCGCCCAGCCGCCGGGCAAGCGGCTGCAATCGCTGACCCTGCTGTCCGGCGGCGAGCAGGCGCTGACGGCGGTCGCCCTGATCTTCGCCCTGTTCCTGACCAACCCGGCGCCGATCTGCGTGCTCGACGAAGTCGACGCGCCGCTGGACGACGCCAACATCGAACGCTTCTGCGACCTGCTCGAGGCGATGACCCAGGAGACCGAGACCCGCTACCTGATCGTCACTCACAACGCCGTGACGATGAGCCGGATGCACCGCCTGTTCGGCGTGACCATGGTCGAACGCGGGGTTTCCCGGCTGGTCAGTGTCGATCTCGGCGCGGCGGAGCGGCTGCTCGCGGCGGAATAGGCCTGGCGGTCAGCCGCCGGGCCGTAGCGCCTGTTCCCACGCCCCGGCATCGAAGCCGAGCAGCACGCCGCCATCGTGCTCGACGATCGGCCGCCGGATCGCCGAGGGGTTGTTCACCAGGATGGCCAGCGCCTTCGCCGCGTCGAGATCGGCCTTCTCGTCGTCCGGCAGCTTGCGGAAGGTTGTCCCCGAACGGTTGAGCACCTTGTCCCAGCCGAACCGCCCGATCCACGCCGCCAGCCGTTCCGCGTCCACCCCGGCCAGCTTGTAGTCGTGGAACGCGTGCGCGATCCCCTGCCCCGCCAGCCAGGCGCGCGCCTGCTTGACGGTGTCGCAATTCCGGATGCCGAACAGGGTCACGCCCATGCCGTCACCGGGGCTGGAAGCGGACGTGGATATGTTGGGGCACCCGCATCATGAAGCCGCGCAGCTGGGGCGCCGGCTTGTCCGGGTCGAGCCGCAGATCGACCAGGTTGTCGAGGATGGCATGGAGCGCGCGCGTCATCTCCACCCGCGCGAGATGCTGGCCAACGCAGATGTGCGGCCCGCGGGCAAAGGTGAAGTGCGCCTTGCGCTGGCGGAAGATGTCGAACGCGTCGGGATTGTCGTAAATCTCCGGGTCGCGATTGGCCGCACCGGCAACGACATCGACGAAGGAACCGGCCGGGATCGCCACCCCGCCGATCTCGGTGTCCACGGTGGCGGTTCGCAGCTGGACGAGCACCGGCCCGTCGAACCGGAGCGCCTCCTCGATCGCGGCGGGAATCAGCGAGCGATCCTGGCGGAGCGCCTCCAGCTGTTCCGGGTTGCGCAGCAGTTCGAGCAGCAGCACGCTGGTCCCGCGATAGGTCGTGTCGCCGCCGGCGTTCATCAGCTGGCGCAGGAACGAGAGCAGCACCAGCTCGGGCAGATGATCGCCATCGACCTCGGTCGTCGCCAGCATGCTGATGAGGTCGTCACCGGGATTTTTCCGGCGCGCCTCCACCATGGCCAGCAAATACTGGCCCAGCTTGGCGCCGGCTTCCTTCGCCTTGTCCATGTTGAAATAGTCGGTCTGGCCCAGGGCGAGACGCTGGAACGTGCGGATGTCCCTTTCCGGCAGGTCCAGCTGGCGGAAGATCACCTCGAACGGATAGCGCAGGGTGAATTCCTCGATCAGGTCCGCTTCGCCACGGGCCAGGAACTTGCCCATCAGGCCGTTCACCACCGGATCGACGATGCTCTCGCCCCAGGTCCTGACGTGCTGGGGCAGGAAGATCTTCTGGAAGATCCGGCGCCAGCGACCGTGCTCGGGATTGTCCATGGTGCTGATGCTGCCGAGGCCGAATGTCGGGCCGATGGTCGCCCTGTACCCGGCATTGGAAAACCGGACAGGGTCGGTCAGCACCTCTTCCGCTTCCTTCGTGCCGTAGACGGCAAACTTGGGCATGGTGCCGTAGAAGCAGGGAAAGTTCAGGTGTTCGCGGTAGGAACCCGGCAGCACCGCGCCCTCCGCGCGCAGTTCGTGAATCCGCGGATAAGGGTCGAGCGAATCGCCGAAGTTGACCTCGTCCGACTGGTACGGGTCATAGCTGGGATCGTCGAATTCCTGGATCTTCGGCACCACGGTCATTGTCTGGCTACTTTCTTTGTGCGGTGCGCGCTACATAGTCAGCACCGCCGACCCGGTCAATCGGATCGGGGCCAGCCGGCTGCCCGGCTCAGGCCATGGCGGCAACCGGCGCCGGTTGCGGCCCGCGCACCACGCCGCCGGGCGTCGGCCCCTGCATCACCCCGTCGCGGAAGGTCACCACGCCGGACTTGATCGTCGCGACATAGCCCTCGGCCTTCTGCAACAGGCGGCGGCCGCCGGCCGGCAGGTCCTTCGCCATCCATGGCTCGCCCAGCCGCAGGCGCTCCAGGTCGATGACGTTGACATCGGCCAGATAGCCCGGCGCGATCAGCCCCCGGTCGTGCAGCCCGTAGAGCAGCGCGGTGTCCCGGCACTGCCGCCGGATCGCGTGCGCCAGCGAGATGCGCCGGCCCGTCCGGTCACGCACCCAGTGCTGCAGCAGGAACGTGGGCGATGCGGCATCGCAGATCGTGCCGCAATGGGCGCCGCCGTCGGACAGGGAATTGACCGTGTCCCCGGCCATCAGCAGCTCCGCGAGGAATTCCAGGTTGCCGTCGTAGTAATTGAACACCGGATAATAGATGAAGCCGTTGCCCTCGTCCCGCATCAGCAGATCATAGGCATATTCGTCGCCGGAAACCCCGGCACGCGCCGCCCGCGCGGCGATCGTGTCCGCCTCGCCAGGCTCATAGTCGAAGCCGGGTGCCATTTCATACTGCGCGGACCAGTCGCTGGTGACGATGCGGAAGATGTCCGAATCCGGCAGCCGGCTCGGCTCGTCGATCAGCCGCCGGCGGAAGGCGGGGTCGGCGAGCCGGGCCAGCCGTTCCGGCCAGGGCAGCCGGGCGATCTCGGCCCAGCCGCGCTTGAACATGAAGGGGTGCAGGGTCGCCTGCCAGCCCATGACGATGCCGATGCCGCGCACCGCGATCTGGGCGACGAGCCGGGCACCACGCGCGTTTTCGTCGCGCATCGCGGCGATCTGCTGATCGAGCGAGATGCCCTTGGTGCGGTTCTGCACCGCGGTGAACGAGACCGGCAGCCCGGTGCGGCGCGAGACCTCGCCCATCCATTCGAAATCGTTCCATTCGACCCGGAAATCGCTGGCCAGGCCGAACACGCCGTGCCCGCCCCGCCCCATCGCCTCGCCGATCGCCACCAGCTCCTCGCGCGTCGCGGTCGTGCCGGGCACCAGCTCGCGGTCGACCGAGCGATGCAGCACCGTGCGCGAGGTCGAGAAGCCCAGCGCGCCGGCGCGCACCGCCTCCTCGACGATCCGCCCCATGTCCGCAATGTCGGCTTCGGTCGGAACGGCGCCGGGCCGTTCGCGCTCGTCCAGCACATAGGCGCGCAAGGCCCCGTGCGGCACTTGCGCGCCGACATCGACGGTGCGGGGAAACCGCGCCAGGGCATCGAGATATTCCGGAAACGTCTCCCACTCCCAGCGAATGCCCTCGGCCAGCGCCGAGCCGGGAATGTCCTCCACCCCCTCCATCAGGCCGATCAGCCAGTCATGCCGGTTGGGCCGGGCCGGCGCAAAGCCGACGCCGCAATTGCCGATGATCACCGTGGTGACCCCGTGCCAGCTCGATGGCGCCATTTCCGCGTCCCAGGTCACCTGCCCGTCGTAATGGGTGTGGACATCGACAAAGCCCGGGGTGACGATCTTCCCCGATGCGTCGATCTCCTTCCGCCCGGCACCGTCCACCCGGCCGACCGCGACGATCCGCCCGCCATCGATGGCCACATCGCCGGCGAACGGGGCACCGCCCGAGCCATCGACCACCAGTCCGTCGCGGATCACCAGATCATGCATCGCCGCCATCCTTCATCACCGAGAGGGGACCCGCGCCGATCTCGACCCGGGCCACGTCTATCCACGCCGCATGATCCGGCCAGTCGAGCGGCTCGGCGCTGATCATGAACAGGCTCCGGCCATCCTCGCCGCCGAGCGCCGGGGCCACCGCCCACCGGCCCGGCGTGGCGAGATGATGGGTGACGAAGCCACCCTCGAGCACGCGCTGGAAGGCGCTGATCGCCAGGCAGGCGACCCAGATTCCGCCCTCGGCATCGATGCAGATTCCGTCCGGATGCCGTCCCGGCAGCTCCGCCCAGACGCGGCGGTTGGCGAGCGAACCGTCGTCGGCGATGTCGAACGCCAGCAGCCGGCTTTCGTGCGAGATGCTGGCAACCAGGCGCCGCCCATCCGGCGTGATCACCAGCCCGTTTGGATAGTTGAGGTCGCCGGCAACCGGCCGGTGGCTGCGGTCGGTCTCCACCGCGACGATCTGCCCTTCGAGGCTCGGCGATGTGCCGAGGCCGTTGAGATAGTGCCGGTCGATATCGGCCGAAAGCGCGCAAGCCGAACCGTCGGGCGCGGTCGGCGGCTGGAACGGCGGCCCCGGCTTGTAGACATCGACATAGGCCCGCCCCTCGCGGCTCACGACCATGTCGTTGATCACCGGACCATAACCCGAAAGATCGGCATAGACCTCCGGCTTGCCACCCGCCGGCACGCGATGGAGGATGCCGGTGTGCATGCCCGTCACCAGCAGGGATCCGTCCGGCAGGAAGCCGAGGCCCGAGGGGCTGGCCACTTCGGCGACGATCTCCGGCTCGCCGCCGGGGCGGACGCGCATCACCCGGTTGCGCTCGATCTCCGAATACCACAGCCAGCCGTCGTGCCAGCGTGGCCCTTCGGCGAACCCGAGCCCGGCGAGGAACGGCTCGGCGCGAAGATGCCGCAGGCTCACGCCGCCACCGCATGGACATGCGCGCGCACCAGCCGCCCGGGCAGCGCCCCGGTGGCCAGGCCATGGCGATAGGTCGGCGTGCCGGCGACGATGGTGGCGTCATAGCCATCGGCCCGCTGGTGCAGGCGCCCGCGCCCGAGCGGCAGGTCATGGACGATCGCCGGCCTGTGCAGGGCCAGCCGGTCGAGGTCGATGACATTGAGGTCGGCCCGCTTGCCGACAGCGATCGTGCCGCGATCGTCCAGCCCCATGGCCGCCGCATTGTCCGCGCTCAGCATCCTGACCGCGCGCGCGATCGTCAGGCCGATGTCCCCGTCCCTCGCCCAGCGGGCGAGCAGATAAGTCGGGAAACTGGCATCGCAGATCGTGCTGCAATGGGCGCCGCCGTCTCCCAGCCCGAGCAGCGCGTGCTCGCTCCGCAGCATCGTCGCCACCGCCGCGGTCGAGCCGCCGACGAAATTGCTGGTCGGCATGAAGACGATCGCCTTGCCATCACCGGCGACGAGCAGGTCGTAGGCATATTCCACCGGATCGACGCCGGCGGCCGCCGCTCGCGCGGCGATGCTCTGTTCCGGCGTTGGTTCGTAGCAAGGCGGGTCGGCCAGCGGAAACAGGTTCTCGAAGCGCCAGGCAGCCGCCCTGATCCCGCTCACCGAGCCGGGCTGCTCGGCGATCAGGCGCGCGCGCAGAGCGGGGTCGCGCATGGCGGCCAGGCGTTCATCGAACGGACGCCCGGCGATCGCGGCATGGCTCGGGCATTGCGAAAACGGATTGAGATGGAGTTCGAGGCCGAGGAACCCGCCGACCGGGCGCGGCGCGACTTGCGCCCTGATGGCGATGCCGCGCGCATTGGCACGGTCGATCCGCGCCAGCACCGCGCGCCAGCGGTCGGGAACATGCGCCTGCTGGAGCAGCGAGATCCAGGCCGGCCGGCCAGCGGCGGCGGCAACCCGCTCCAGCATGTCGAATTCGCCATCGACATCGTCGAAATCCGAGATCAGCTGCAAGGCACCGCCGCCGCCCCGGCCCATGGCCACGGCAATTGCGGCGAGCTCACGCTCGCCGGCGGCATAGCTCGGCGTCAGCCAGCCATCGTTGGCGCGGTGAGTCAGGGTGCGCGAGGTCGAAAACCCCATCGCGCCCGCCGCCATCGCCTCGGCCACGATGCTGCACATCCGTTCGAGGTCGGCCGCGTTCGCCGGCTCGTGCGCCGCCGCCCGCTCGCCCATGACAAAGACCCGCAGCGGCGCGTGCGGAATATAGGCGGCGACATCCATGTCGTACCGGCGCCCCGCCAGCACATCGAGAAAGTCCGGAAAGCTCTCCCAGTCCCAGGTCAGGCCATCGGTCAGCACGATTTCGGGAATGTCCTCGATCCCTTCCATCAGCGAGACCAGGCGTTCGCGGTCCCCCGGTCGGCATGGCGCGAAGCCGACGCCGCAGTTGCCGATGATCGCGGTGGTCACCCCATGCGCCGATGACGGCGCCAGCCGCTCGCCCCAGACCGCGTGGCCGTCGTAATGGGTGTGAATGTCGACGAAGCCGGGCGTGACGATCCGGCCGGCGGCGTCGATCTCGTCGCGGCCCGCGTCCGCCACCGGCCCGATGGCGGCGATCCGCCCGCCGGCGATGGCGACGTCGGCCATGAACGGGGCAGCGCCCGTGCCATCGACCACCAGCCCGCCGCGGATCACCAGATCGTGCATGGCTTCGCTCCTCTTCCCACGGTGCGGGTCGGCCGGTCTGGCCATCCCGCCCGGGTTTTCCGCCCGGCGGCTCGGCCGGGGCATGTCCCGCTGCGAGTGTGGCACGATATCGCCGGTGGCGACAAGCGGGATCAGGCCAGCTGGCATGAATGCGGCGCGTCCCCCGGCGACCCCCGGCGGAACCCCGCAACCGCCTGCCGCGTTGGTCGCCATAGTCGGCCCCTGGCGGGAACCAGGGCCGGGAGCACCGCCATGGCTTCCTTCGCGACCCGCACGCCGGGCGAAACCGCCAGAGCCGCGACCGCCTCGCTGCTGCTCGTCATCGCGCTGGCGGCGGCGCTGGTGCTCGGCTTGCGCGGGCGGGTGGCGGAGGCAGTTGGGCCGATCCTGCCGTCACTCCTGTTCGCGCCGGACCATCCGTCGCCGCCGCCCCCACCACCCACACAGACACGACCCCATGGCAAAGCCGCCGCGGCGGCCGCGCGGCCGGCCGGGCGAGCAGCCGCCGCCCCGGCGCCGCCCCTGCCGCTGATCGCACTGGCCCCACCCCTGCCGGTGCCGCCGGCCATCGCCCCGGCTACCGGCACGCTCGCCCTGCCCTTGCCCGGCACCGGCGCCGGTGCCGCCGGCAGCGGCGCCGGGGGTGGCGGCACGGGCGGCACCGGCAGCGGCGGTTCGGGCGAGGGCGCCGGCGGTAGCGGCAGCGGCGCCGTCCAGGTCGCCGGGCGGCTCTCCGCCCGCGACCTGCCGCACGACGTATTGCCCCCGGGCGGTTCCCTGTCGGTCGGGGTCGCCTACACGGTCGGCGCCGATGGCCGCGTGCGCGATTGCGCGGTGCCGGTCTCCAGCGGGTTCGCCGATGTCGACGCCCTGGTCTGCCGCCTGCTGCAACAGCGCTTCCGCTTTCGCCCGGCGCGCGATGCGGCGGGCAATCCGGTCGCCTCGGCGGTGCGCGAGACTCACAGCTGGGCCCGCCGCCCCGATCGGCCCGCGACCGCCACACAGGCCCGTGCCGGCCGCGCTTGCACAGCCCCGATGCTCTGCTAAGGAACCCCGTCATCACTTTCCGGGGAATGCAGCACATGGCCAAGATCAAGGTAGCCAATCCCGTCGTCGAAATGGACGGCGATGAAATGACCCGCATCATCTGGCAGTGGATCCGCGAACGGCTGATCCTGCCCTATCTCGACATCGACCTGAAGTATTACGATCTCTCGGTCGAGAACCGCGATGCCACCGACGACCAGGTTACCATCGATTCCGCCAACGCCACCAAGCAATACGGCGTCGCCGTCAAGTGCGCGACGATCACCCCGGACGAAGCCCGCGTCGAGGAATTCAGCCTCAAGAAGATGTGGAAGTCGCCCAACGGCACGATCCGCAACATCCTGGGCGGCGTCGTCTTCCGCGAACCGATCGTCATTTCCAACGTCCCGCGCCTGGTGCCGGGCTGGACGGACCCGATCGTCATCGGCCGCCACGCCTTCGGCGACCAGTACCGCGCCACCGACACCCTGATCCCCGGCCCCGGCAAGCTGCGCCTGGTGTTCAACGGCGACGACGGCAAGGACATCGACCTCAACGTGTTCGAGTTCCCGTCCTCGGGCGTCGCCATGACGATGTACAACCTGGACGATTCGATCCGCGATTTCGCCCGCGCCTCGATGAACTATGCGCTCAACCTCGGCTGGCCGCTCTATCTCTCGACCAAGAACACGATCATGAAGGCCTATGACGGCCGCTTCAAGGACCTGTTCGAGGAAGTGTTCGAGAAGGAGTTCAAGGCCCAGTTCGATGCCAAGGGCATCACCTACGAACACCGCCTGATCGACGACATGGTCGCCTCGGCGCTCAAGTGGTCGGGCAAGTTCGTCTGGGCCTGCAAGAACTACGACGGCGACGTCCAGTCGGACACGGTGGCCCAGGGCTTCGGCTCGCTCGGCCTGATGACCTCGGTGCTGCTGTCGCCCGACGGCAAGACGGTCGAGGCGGAAGCGGCCCACGGCACCGTCACCCGCCACTACCGCATGCACCAGCAGGGCAAGGCGACCAGCACCAACCCGATCGCCTCGATCTTCGCCTGGACCCGCGGCCTGATCTATCGCGGCAAGTTCGACGGGACCCCCGAAGTCGTCCGCTTCGCCGAGACGCTGGAGAAGGTCTGTGTCGAAACCGTCGAAAGCGGCAAGATGACCAAGGACCTCGCGCTGCTGATCGGCCCGGACCAGGCCTGGCTCACCACCGAGGGCTTCTTCGAGGAAATCGTCAAGAACCTCGAAGCGGCGATGGCCCAGCAGGCCTGATTTGCCCCGCCGGAAATGACGAAAGGCCCGGTCGGCATCCCCGACCGGGCCTTTTGCTTTGTCCGGACAGCAGGAAGTCAGGAAAAGGCAGATGCGAGGGGGTCATCCCCTCGCGCTCCCGGGACCTTTTCGTCGCGTCTCTCGGCCATGTATTGCGCCCCCGGCGAAGCCGGCAAAATCATGGCGGCTTCGCCGCACAGCCCGACCGCGATTCAGCCTGCAACGCCGCCAGAATCTGGGAGCGCGAGGGGGTAACCCCCTCGCATACTTCCTTTTCCTGGGGGGGTTTATTCCACCCCAGGCAGCGGCGGCACCGGATTGGCCGGCGCGTCGGCGTCTTCCTCGTGCACCTCGACATGCCCGCGCGCAACGTGGCTGCGGCTGCGGCTGTAGAGCACGTAGACGAACAGGCCGACGACGGTCCAGCCGGCGAACAGGGCCAGGGTATAGGCCGAGAGGCGGAAGAACAGATAGATGCAGCCGATCACCGAAAGCGGGGCGACCAGCTTGACCGCCGGCGTGCGAAACGGCCGGGCGCGGCCCGGATCGGTCCGGCGCAGGACGAGCACGGCGATGGAGACGGCGGCGAAGGCGAACAGGGTGCCGGAGTTGGAAATGTCCGCCAGGGCGCCAACCGGGAAGAACGCGGCGAACAGGGCGACGAACACGCCGGTGAACACGGTGACGACGTGGGGGGTGCGGAACTTCGGGTGAATCCGGCTCAGTGCCTCCGGCAGTAGGCCGTCGCGGCTCATGACGAAGGCGATGCGGGTCTGGCCATACATCATCATCAGGATGACCGAGGGCAGCGCCATGATCGCGGCGAGGCCGACGAGGTTGCCGACCTGCGGCCAGCCGATCTGCCGCAGGGTCCAGGCCAGCGCCTCCCTGGAGCAGACCACCGCCTGGTTGTCGATCGCCGCGCAGGCCTGGGTCAATTCCTTCGAGCCGGGCGCGATGCCGGTGCCATCCGCTGCCAGCAGCGGCGTCGCGCCGACGCTGCCGATGACCCCGGCGGCGACCAGCAGGTAGAACACCGTGCAGATGGCCAGGCTGCCGATCAGGCCGATCGGCATGTTGCGCTGCGGGTTGCGCGTCTCCTCGGCCGCGGTGGAGACCGCGTCGAAGCCGACATAGGCAAAGAAGATCGAGGCGGCGGCGGCGGAAATGCCGGAGAAGCCCAGCGGCGAGAACGGCACGAACTTCTCGCTGTGCATGACCGGCACCGCGAGCAGGACGAACGCGGTCAGCGCGGCGATCTTGATGGCGACCAGCACGGCATTGACCGAGGCGCTTTCCTTGGTGCCCAGCACCAGCAGGCCGGTGACGGCCAGCGCGATCAGCAGCGCCGGCAGGTTGATGATGCCGCCGCCGGCCGGACCATTGGCCAGTTCGACCGGGATGACGATGTTGGGCAGGATGCTCGCATAGTCGTTGAGGTGGGCGAGCATCCCGACGAGGTAGCCCGACCAGCCGACCGACACCGCGCCCGCCGCGATCGCATATTCGAGCACCAGCGCCCAGCCGACGACCCAGGCCACCGGTTCGCCCATCACCGCATAGGAATAGGTATAGGCCGAGCCGGAAACCGGCACCATGCTGGCCATTTCCGCATAGCACAAAGCCGCCACGGCGCAGACCACCCCGGCGATGACGAAGCTGATCATCATGCCCGGGCCGGCCTTCTGCGCCGCCTCCGCCGTCAACACGAAGATACCGGTGCCGATCACCGCGCCAACCCCGAGCATCGTCAACTGGAAGGCGCCAAGGCTGCGATGAAGCGACTTTTTCTCGGCCGTCGCGAGGATTTCATCGAGTGGTTTGATGCGCCCGAACATGTGTTCTCCGTCCCGTGCCGTCTTGCGCGCGAAGCTAGCCTGTCGCTGTGCGTTGGCAAGCGTTTACAGGAGGGAAGTGCCGGGGATTTGCCATCCTCGGCTTTCTTCTTGTTCTTCCCCTTGCTCTTCCCCCCCGCCCCACTCCCGCCTAAAAGGCACCCATGTCCACGACCTTCCAGCTCGACACCGGCACCAGCCGCGCGAACCCGACCCCGGCGCCGATGCGGCGGCTGACCATTCCGGCGATCCGCCGGCGCAAGCAGGGCGGGGCGACCGCCGAGCCGATCGTCATGCTGACCGCCTATACCGCGCGCCAGGCGCAACTGCTCGACGCCCATTGCGACCTGCTGCTGGTCGGGGATTCGCTCGGCCAGGTGATCTATGGCCTGCCGTCGAGCGTGCCGGTGACGCTGGAGATGATGGCGGCACATGGCGCGGCGGTTGTGCGCGGCTCCTATCATGCCGCCGTGCTCGTCGACATGCCGTTCGGCGCCTATGAGGCCTCGCCGGAACAGGCCTTCGCCAGCGCCGCCCGCCTGCTCAAGGAAACCGGCTGCGCCGGCGTCAAGCTGGAGGGCGGAGCGGCAATGGCGCCGACGGTCGCTTTCCTGTCCGAGCGCGGCATTCCGGTCATGGGCCATGTCGGCCTGACCCCGCAGGCGGTCAACCAGCTTGGTGGCTATGGCGCGCGCGGCCGCAGCGAGGCCGAGGCGGAGAAGATCGTCGCGGATGCGGTGGCGCTGGATCGGGCCGGCGCCTTCGCCATCGTCGTCGAGGGCGTGATCGAGCCGATCGCCGTGGCGGTGACCGAGGCGGTCGCCTGCCCGGTCATCGGCATCGGCGGCTCGGCCCGCTGCGATGGCCAGGTGCTGGTGGCGGAAGACATGCTCGGCATGTTCGAGCGCGTGCCCCGGTTCGTGAAGCGCTATGCGGCCATCTCCGAGGTTATCAGCGAGGCGGCGGCGGCATATGCCGCCGAAGTCCGCGCCCGCAGCTTTCCCGGTCCCGAGCAGACCTACCAGCCGAAATAGGAACCCGACCGATGAAATCGCTGACGCGCCATTTCGGCGCCTCGTTCGCCTTGACCATTGTCGGCCTGGCGCTGGCCGCCGCCTATGGCTGGTATGATACCGGATCGGTGACACGCACTCTGGCGCTGGTCTGGATCGTCGTCATCCTCGCCGTGCTCGAAGTCTCGCTGTCTTTCGACAATGCCGTGGTCAATGCATCGGTGCTGGAGGGGATGGACGAAATCTGGCGCCGCCGGTTCCTCACCTGGGGCATGCTGATCGCGGTGTTCGGCGCCCGGGTGGCGTTTCCGCTGGCCATCGTCGCGCTGACCGCCGGCATCGGCCCGGCGGAAGCGGTGCGATTGTCTCTGGCCGATCCGAGGACCTACGAACGCATCGTCGCCTCCGCCCACCACGCCATCGCCGGCTTCGGCGGTGCGTTCCTGCTGCTGGTCGGGCTCGAATTCTTCCTCGACAGCAGCAAGGAGGTTCACTGGATCAAGGGCGTCGAAGAATGGATCGGCCGCTTCGCCAATGTCCATGCGGTGGAGATCGCGGTGGTCCTGGCGGTGCTGGTCGGCATCGCCAACGGGCTGGACGATCACGCGGCCCTGTCGTTCCTCGGCGCCGGCGCCATCGGCATCATCTGTTTCATCCTGGTCAAGGGGCTGGGCAACTGGCTGGAAGAGCGTGCGGCTGCCAAAGCCGTGGCGGGCGCCGTGGCCCAAGGCGGGCTTGGCGGGTTTCTCTATCTCAACGTGCTCGACAGCAGCTTCAGCCTGGATGGGGTGATCGGCGCATTCGCGTTGTCCAACAACATGGTGATCATCGCCATCGGCCTGTCGATCGGCGCACTGTTCGTCCGCTCGATGACCATCGTGCTAGTCGAGCGGAAGACGCTGGCCGAATACCGCTACCTCGAACACGGCGCGTTCTGGGCCATCGTCGCGCTCGGCGTGATCATGCTGCTTTCCGCACTGGTCGAGATTCCCGAAACGATCACCGGCCTGATCGGCGCGGTGCTGATCGGCCTTTCGCTGTGGTGGTCGATCCGCCACCGCCGGCGCGAAGCGCCTTGAATTTCACGCAAAGACGCAAAGAGGTCCGTTTCAGGGCGCGACCTCTTTGCGTCTTTGCGTGAAAATCCCTGTCTTAATGCAGGTCGTACTGCTTGAGCAGATCGTAGAGGGTCGGCCGGCTGATCCCGAGCAGCTTGGCCGTGCTCGAAATATTGCCCTCGCTGCGCGCCAGCGCATGGCGGATCACCCGCCGGTCGGCATATTCGCGCGCCGCCTTCAGGTTCAATGCGGCCACTTCCGCCTCGTCCGGCTCGCGCAGGTCGAGGTCGGCGGCGGTGACCAGCTTGCCATCGGCCATGATGACCGCACGCTTGACCCGGTTTTCCAGTTCGCGGACGTTGCCCGGCCAGTTCCACGCATCGATGGCGGTCAACGCGTCGCGGCCGAAGCCCTTGACCTGCGGGTTCATCTCGCGCGCGAACTTCGCCAGGAACGCCTTGGCCAGCAGCGTCGCATCGCCGGGCCGGTCGGCCAGGCTGGGGATCTTCACGACGATCTCGGCGAGGCGATAGAACAGGTCCTCGCGGAAGCGCCCATCGGCGATCATCGCCTCCAGGTTCTGGTGCGTGGCGCAGACGATGCGGGTGTCGACATGGATCGACTTGCGCGAACCGACCCGCTCGATGACGCGTTCCTGCAGGAACCGCAGCAGCTTGACCTGGAGCGCGAACGGGATGTCCCCCACCTCGTCGAGGAACAGGGTGCCGCCGGCGGCCTGCTCGATCTTGCCCTCGGTGGTCTTGACCGCGCCGGTGAACGCCCCCTTCTCGTGGCCGAACAGCTCGCTTTCGAGCAGGGTCTCGGGAATGGCGGCGCAGTTGATCGCGACGAAGGCGCCGTCCCGCCGGTCGCTGGCATCGTGCAGCCCGCGCGCCAGCAGTTCCTTGCCGGTGCCGCTGGCGCCGAGCAGCATGACCGAGACATTGGTATTGGCGACCCGCTCGATGGTGCGCGCCACCCGCAGCATCTCCGGGGCGGCGGTGATCAGCCGGCCGAGCACCTTGTTGTCGTCCTTGCCGCGCGCGGCGAGCTGCCGGTTTTCCGCCTCGATCCGGTGAAGCTGCCAGGCGCGCCGGACGATCAGGCCGATCTCCTCGAAATCGACCGGCTTGCAGTAGAAGTCGTAGGCGCCGCGTGCGATCGCTTCCAATGCGGATTCGCGCGCGTTGTGGCCGGAGGCGACGATGACCTTGGTATCGGGCTTCAGCGCCATGATCTCGTCGAGAATGGCGAAGCCGACCGTGGTGCCGTCCGGGTCCGGCGGCAGGCCGAGGTCTAGGGTGACGACCGCCGGCTCCTCGGCCCGCAGCGCGGCAATGGCGCTGGCATGGTCGCCGGCGATGATCACCTCGAAATCGTCATAAGCCCATTTGAGCTGGGCTTGCAGGCCGGGATCGTCCTCGACGACCAGAAGCTTGGGGAGCTTGATTCTGTCGGACTGGGTCATGCGACTTTCCCTCGGGAATCCGGGTCTCGGGCGTCTGTCGTGCGGATCGCTCCGGCCAACGGCAGATGGATGACGAAGCGGGAGCCGAGGCCTTCGCGCGATTCGACCTCGAGGCGGCCGCCCATCGCCCGGACCAGCTCGCGCGCTTCGTAGGCGCCGATGCCGAAACCGTTCGGCTTGGAGGAATCGAACGGCTTGAACAGGCGGTTGCGGACGAATTCGGGCGACATGCCGCGCCCGCTGTCGATCACCTCGATCGAACACATCGTGCCATGCGCCGGACTGGCGGCGGCGATGGCGATGAACACCGGCGCGCCCGTGTCGCTGGCATCGACCGCGTTCTGCACGAGGTGCAGCAGGACCTGTTCGAGGCTGTCGCGATTGGCGCTGAGCGTGCAGGGCAGGCGCTCGATCACCGTCACCGGGTGGCGGTGATCGAACTGCCCGGCGACCGCGCGGGCAATCGCCCCGGCATCGCACGGGCCGATCTTCTCGACCGAAGTGCCATAGCGCGAAAGCCGGGCGATCAGCGCATTGAGCTTTTCCGCCGAATTGCGCAGCGTCACCAGCATGTCGGCGCGGAACGCCGGGTTCTCGGCATGGCGCTCGGCGTTGCGGGCGAGCAGGCTGAACTGGCTGGCGAGATTCTTGATGTCGTGCATGACAAAGGCGATGCGCCGGTGGAAATCGTCGAACCGGGCGGCTTCGATCAGCGCCTCCTGCCCGGCCTGCTCGGCGAGGTAGCTCGCCAGTTGCTGGCCGACGATGCGCAGGAGATCGAAGTCCTCCCAGTCGAGCCGGCGGGCCTGCGGGGGGCGGGCGAGCACGACCGCGCCGACCAGGCGTTCGAAATGAAGCAGCGGCACGATCGCCCAGGCGCGCGGGTCGTCGCGCATCCAGGCCGGCACGAACGCCGCCTCACCGAATTCGTCGTGCCCGGCCCGGACGCGGTCGATCTCGATGATGAATCCGCGCGATTGCAGGAAGTGGACGGTGCCGGCCGGCATGGCCGGACCGGAAATCTGCGGGGAAAGCCATTGCCAGGCAGCCGCCAGCGCCAACTCGCCGCTCTCGTCCGGCGTCAGCAGCAGGCCGGCGGGGCTGTCTGTGATGTCGGCCACGGCCTGGATGGCGCGCTGGTCGAGCGGGGTATCGCCCCCATTCTTCCCACTATTGACGCGGCCGACGGTCCGGTTGAAGCGGAGCCATTCGCCGCGATAGTCGTAGCGGTGCTGGAACAGGTGCTTGGTCAGGGTGACGCGCAGCCAGGCGCGCAGCCGGCGCGAGGGCAGCATGAGCGCGGCGGCGGCGACCCCGACGATGAGGAAGCCGAACTGGAGCCAGCGGGCATAGTCGCCGCCGGAATAGGCCAGCCACTGCGATATGCCGACCATGGCAAGAAAATAGGCGCCCATCAGCAGCAGCGAGAACGAATGGAACGCAACCGCGCGCGACGGGCGCAGGCGCAGTTCCTCGCGGCGGCGGGAGGCGCCGATCAGCAGGACCAGGGCAAACACGATGTCGACCAGGCCGTGCAGCGCGGCCAGCTCTTCCGGCCAGCGGCCCGAGAGATAGGCAACGGTGTAGAGGTTGAGCTCGTAGATCCAGACCAGCGCCAGGGCCGATGCCGGCCAGCGCAGGACGGCACGATAGGCGGGGCTGGCGCCGACGTAGAGGTTGTGGACCAGCACCAGCGAGCCGACCGAGACCAGCATCGCCAGCATCGCGGTCATGTGCCAGGCCATCCGGTGCTGCCAATGGCCGGTGGCGGCGCCGAGGTGCGTTTCCGCGATCGTCGCCAGTGGCAGGGCCAGCGTGGCGAAGGCGAGCGCGAGGACCACCGGTCGCACCGGCGCAAAGCTGGTGTGGCGCCCATCGCTGGCGAACAGGCGATAAAGCGCGACGAGATAGGCAAGATCGCGCAGCGCCAGCGCGAATGCGGCCGGCACGCTGCCGGTGCCGGCGACGGTGACGGTCAGGCCCCACAGCGCGGTCAGCAGGAGGCTGGCGACGAGCGGCGCGCCGGCCGGGCCGAAGCGGTCGCGGCGCGGGGCAAGCCAGAGGCCGACCGAAAGCGCCGCGCAGGCGCCGCAGATGTGGGTCAGCGCGGCAACCGTGGGCCAGAGCGAGGGCTCGGGCGGGATCATCGCGCCCCGTCGTTCCAGAGGACAACGCGCAGCGTCTGCAGCAGGATCAGCAGGTCGAGGAACGGCGTGTAGTTCTTGGCGTAGTAGAGGTCGTATTCGAGCTTGTGGCGCGAATCCTCGATCGATGCGCCATATGGATAGTTGATCTGCGCCCAGCCGGTGATGCCCGGCTTCACCATGTGGCGCTCGGCATAATAGCTGAGCTTTTCCTCGAGGTCGGCGACGAACTCCGGGCGCTCGGGACGGGGGCCGACGAAGCTCATGTCGCCCTTGAGCACCGACCAGGCCTGCGGCAGCTCGTCGATGCGGACCTTGCGGATGAACTTGCCGATGCGGGTGACGCGCGGATCGTCCTTCTGCGCCCACTGCGCCCCGGCGGCTTCGGCGTCGATGCGCATCGAGCGCAGCTTGATCAGGTCGAAGGACTGGCCGAACAGGCCGACCCGGGTCTGGCGGAAGAACGCCGGGCCAGGGCTGTCGAGCTTCACCAGCACCGCGAACAGCGCGATGACCGGGGCGGTCACCGCGAGCAGCAGGAGGCTGGCCAGAATGTCGAACCCGCGCTTGAGCACGCCCGAGATCGCGCGGCCGGAGGAAAAGCCGTCGGAAAAGATCAGCCAGCTCGGATTGACCGAGTCGAGATCGACGCGGCCGGTCTCGCGCTCCATGAAGCTGGAAACGTCGTTGACATGGACGCCGGCGGTCTTGATCCGCAGCAGGTCCTTCAAGGGCAGGGCGTTGCGGCGTTCCTCGATGGCTAGGACGACTTCGCTGGCGCCGAGGTTCTGGACGTAGCGCTTGAGGTTGTGGATGGCGGAGCGGGCGATCGCCTCCTCGACCACCTTGGCCTGTTCCCCCATGCCGATGAAGCCGACGATGACGAAGCCGGCCTCCGGCTGGTCGCCCAGCACCCGCAGGCGTTCGGCACGCGGGCCGGCGCCGAGCACCAGCACCCGGCGACGGAAGGCGGTGGCGCCGAGGATGCCGCCGACGACCATGCGGTTGACGACCAGCAGGCCGATGGCGCCGCACATCGCGTAGAACAGGGTCGAGCGCCAGAAGCTGTGCCCGCCGATGGCGAAATCGATCACCGACAGGGCGATCACGCCGAGCGAGACGGCCACCAGGAGCCGCGAGGTGGCGAAGCGCAGCGAGCGCAGCGAATCCGGGCCATAGACGCCGACGGCGGTCATCGCCGCCAGCATCATCGCCGAAAAGCCGGCGAGCGGCCAGAAGCGGGAATCGAACGCGCCGAAGCCGACCCCGAGTTCGTCTGCGGTCATCCGCCAGGCGAAATCCCCGGCCGCGATCAGCAGGGCGAGATCGATCAGGCCGAGCAGCAGGACAGCGTGCGGGATGTAGTGCTTGAACAGGCGGATCATGCTTGGCCGATCGTCAGGGTCCGGCCCCAGCGCGGGCCTTGGTTCCCGGATTAACGATCAGGGGTAAAATGTCGGTAAACTTGACACCGGGCGAGCGGCTGAAAGGCGCGGAATTTCGCGCAATCAGCGCCGTTTCAACCGCCGGTTGTCATCTCGCCCGACACCGGGGTGAGCGAAACGAGGTTACCGGTCAGGCCCGGCGGCAGGGTGGCCGGCGTTGACCGCGGCGTCGTCCTGGTGCGTTTCCGCGGCGTTGAACTGGTTGAAGGCGAATATGCCCGCCATGACCGCAAGCAGAAGGACGATGCCGATGAACCAGCCGGGGCCGACCTGGGGTTCCGGGACCGGGGTGCGCGCTGCCGGTTGCTGGCGAATCTGGGCCATGGTCGCTCTCCGCTTGCCTGCGGGAATTGAACGAGTTGATCGCCGACCCGTTCCACCCCGGGCGACCGGGCGGTCAGCGCGCGGGGGGAATTGGCTCGACGAGCAGGGCAACGTCGCCGGCGGTGTCGACATCGAAAGCGAGGCCGGGGCGGCTGAGCACGGCGAGACCTGGGCACTGGACAGCGTGAAGCCGCCGGCTGTCCGGGCCGAAGCGACAGGCGAGCACGGTGCCGGCGGTGAGTGCCAGCGCATTGGTGCCAAGCCCGGCGCGATCGGTGGCGAGCGCGGCCCCGGCGAGTTCGGCGGCGGCGAGCAGGGCGGCGAGGTCGCCCCCGGTCAGATGCGGCAGGTCGGCGTGGACGACGAGCAGGTTTTCCCCGCCGTGTTGCGCGCGCCAGTGTTCGAGCGCGGGGTTGAGGCCCTCGCCCGGGTCCTCTCGCCAGGCCCCGTGCCAGCCGGCGAGCGGCACCGGCGAGAGCAGTTCGAGCTGCGCCACCTGCGGCATGGCGGTGAGGACCGCGAGGACATGGTGGGCCATGCGCTCGGCCAGCCCGCGCCGCTCCTCGGCATCGAGCACGCCGGCCAGGCGGGACTTGGCGGTCGCGCCCTGCTTGAGCGGCACGATCGCGCGCCAGGGCAGGCGGACGACAGGGTCAGGCATCGCCGGCAACGATCAAGACCTCAGGCCGCCTCGGGTTCGAGGTGGCGGTAGAGCGTGGTGCGCTGGACGATGCGGCGGCCGATCCGGCGCACGGCATCGCCCGCCGTTTCGGTGTCCAGCATCTGCCCGTTGACGCCACCGGCGGCACGGGTGATCGATTCGTCCATCAGCGTGCCGCCGAGGTCGTTGACCCCGCATTCCAGCATGGCGACCGCGCCTTCGAGGCCGAGCTTGACCCAGCTCGACTGGATGTTGGGGATCGCGCCGTGGAGCGCGATGCGGGCCACCGCGTGCATCAGCATGGCTTCGCGCCAGGTCGGGCCGGAGCGGGTCTGGCCCTTGCGCCAGTTTGGCGCCTCGACATGGACGAAGGGCAGCGGCACGAATTCGGTGAAGCCGCCGGTCTCCTGCTGGATCTGGCGCAGCAGCAGCAGGTGCTGCGCCCAGTGGTCGTAACTGTCGACATGGCCGAACATCACGGTGGACGTGGTGCGCAGGCCCACCGAATGGGCGGCGCGAACGACGCTCGTCCATTCGCCGGTGGTCAGCTTGTCCGGGCAGATCTTCGCCCGGACATCGTCGGCCAGCACTTCGGCGGCGGTGCCCGGCAGCGAGGACAGGCCGGCATCGCGCAGCATGGCGAGGTATTCGGCATGGGGCATGCCGAGCGTGCTGGCGCCGTGGTCCACCTCCAGCGGGGAGAAGGCATGGACGTGCATCTGCGGCACCGCCTCCTTCACCGCGCGGACGATGCCGAGATAGGTATGGCCGTCGTAGCTCGGGTGGATGCCGCCCTGCAGGCAGACCTCGGTGGCGCCGCGTTCGTGCGCCTCGATCGTGCGGCGGGCGATTTCGGCATGGTCGATATTGTAGGCCGGGCCGCGCTCGCTCTTGGTGCTGCCCTTGGAAAAGGCGCAGAAGCCGCAGCGATAGAGGCAGATGTTGGTGTAGTTGATGTTGCGGTTGATGACGTGGGTGACGACATCGCCGTTGACCGCGCGGCGCAAGCCATCGGCCAGCGTGCGGACCGCTTCGAGATCGGCCCCCTCGGCGGTGAACAGGCGGGCGACTTCGGCCTGCGACAGCGTGGCACCGGCCTCGGCGCGGCGCAGGGCACTGACGATGGCAGGGTCGCGGCCGGTCGCGATGCTCGGGCCGGCCGGCGGGATCGGCCGGCCGGTGCCGGCGGTCCACCCGTCCGGGCGAGGCAGGCCACGGCCATCGACCGCGCGGCGGATCACCGTCGCCAGGGCGGGATCGGCCCATTCGTCCACCGCGCGGGCATGGGCCGGGCCGATGGCCAGGCGCTGGCGCAGCAGCCTGCCGGCGGCCTGGGTCTCGGCTTCGAGCACGGCGAGGTGCGGCCAGGGCGCTTCCGGGTTGACGTGGTCGGGCGTGACCGGGGAAACGCCGCCCCAGTCGTTGACGCCGGCGGCGACCAGCGGCGCGAGATGGCCCGGCTGGAGGTTCGGCGGGGCCTGGATGGTCATCTCCGCGCCCAGGATCAGCCGGGCGGCGGCGATGGTCCACAGGTGCTCTTCCAGCGAGGGCTCGGGCGCGGCGGCCATCTGCGTGGCCGGCTTGGCGCGGAAGTTCTGGACGATGACTTCCTGGATGTGGCCATGTTCGGCGTGGAGATCGCGGATCGCCAGCAGGGCTTCGATGCGTTCCTGCCGGGTTTCGCCGATGCCGATGAGGATGCCGGTGGTGAACGGCACGCGGGCGATGCCGGCCTGGCGGATCGCCTCGATCCGGGCGGCGGGCTGCTTGTCCGGCGAGCCGAAGTGCGGCCCGCCCCGTTCCGACAGGCGATCGGCGGCGGTTTCGAGCATGATACCCATCGACGCCGAAAGCGGGCGCAGGCGGGCATAGTCCGCCGCGTCCATCAGGCCGGGATTGAGGTGGGGCAGCAGGCTGGTCTGCTCGAGCACCGCCTGGGCGGCGGCGGCAAGATATTCGAGCGTGCTGGCGAAACCGTGCTCGTCGAGCCACTGGCGCGCGGCGGTGTAGCGGTCCTCCGGCCGGTCACCCAGGGTGAACAACGCTTCGCGGCAGCCGGCGGCTTCGCCGGCGCGCGCGATGTCCAGCACATGCTCGATGGTGAGATAGGGCGCGGCGAGTTCGGACGGACGGGTGGCGAAGGTGCAATAGTGGCAGACATCGCGGCACAGGCGGGTCAGCGGAATGAACACCTTGCGCGAATAGGTTACCACCGTGCCATGGCCGGCGAGCGTCAGCGCTTCGGCCTCCTGCATCAGTTGCGCCAGCGGCGCGGCCAGCCGCTCGCTCCATTGACCCGATTCGCTGCTGTCGTGGGACATGTCGTTCCTGTCAGTTCCTCGACGGGGAAACCGGCCGGATGGTCCTTCCGGCTTCCGCGTCCCGCCCGCCGAAAAACCGCGGGTCAAGGTCCGGCCCTACTGCCGTGCCGGCCTCCCGTCGATACCATATCCACAGCCCCGCGAAAGCCCCGGCGGACGAGCCTTTCCCGGCGTGCCCTGCCGCGAAGTGACCATCGCGGCAGTTGACATCCGAAATTTTGGGTGCAGGGGTCCCGGCCTTGAGGAACGGGCAAGAGCAGGGCAATGACTGAGAGTTTCAGCGATCATATCGCAACCGCCGAGGAAATCATCGAAGAGGCCCGCAACGGCCGCATGTTCATCCTCGCCGACGACGAGGACCGGGAAAACGAGGGGGATCTCATCATCCCGGCGCAGATGGCGACGCCGGATGCGATCAACTTCATGGCCACCCACGGCCGGGGCCTGATCTGCCTCGCCATGACCCGCGACCGGGTCGAGCAGCTCGGCCTGCCGATGATGAGCCAGCAGAACGGCACCCGGCACGAAACCGCGTTCACCGTCTCGATCGAGGCGCGGGACGGCGTGACCACCGGCATTTCCGCCGCCGACCGCGCCCGCACCGTGGCGGTCGCGATCAACCCGATGAATTCGCCGGACCAGATCGTCACCCCCGGCCATGTCTTTCCGCTCGTCGCGCGCGATGGCGGGGTGCTGGTGCGCGCCGGCCATACCGAGGCGGCCGTCGATGTCGCGCGGCTGGCGGGCCTGATCCCGGCCGGCGTGATCTGCGAGATCATGAAGGACGACGGCACGATGGCGCGGATGCCGGAGCTGATCGAGTTCGCCGGGCGCCACGGCATGAAGATCGGCACTATCCGCTCGCTGATCGCGCATCGCCTGCGGCTCGACCATCTGGTCGAATCCGTGGCCGAGGAAGGCTTCGTCAGCGACGATGGCGATGCCTGGCAGATCAGGACCTACCGCAACCGGGTGGACGACAGCGAGGCCTATGTCCTCCAGCACGGCCCGGTCCGCGCCGGCGAGCCGACCCTGGTGCGGATGCACGTGATCTCGACGTTCCACGACGTCCTCGGCATTCCCGGCCCACGCCGGGGGCTGATCGCCCAGGCGATGAAGCAGATCGTCGCACATGGCTCGGGCCTGATCGTCGTGCTGCCGGTGTCCAAGCAGCAGCGCGACGCGGTTTCCGGCAAGATGCAGATCGAGCTGCGCAGCACCGGCATCGGTGCCCAGGTGCTGGCCGACCTCGGCGTGCACGACATGATCCTGATGAGCAATTCGCCGCTGCGCGCAGTGGTCGGCCTGCAGGCCTACGGGCTCAAGGTGGTCAAGGAAGTGCCGCTCGGGTGATCGCGGATCGGGCGGCAGCCGGAACGATCCTGGCTGCCGCTGTCTGGTACGGGTGGCCGGACTCGAACCGGCATGTTGTCGCCAACGGCGGATTTTGAGTCCGCTGCGTCTACCATTCCGCCACACCCGCGTGCTGCAGAGCGCGCCTATAGGAAAGGCGGTCAGGGAAATCAAAAGAAGAAAGGGAAGCCGGGGATTTGCCATCCCCGGCTTCCTTCCTTTTAAGCTTTGATCGCCCCGGCCAGCACCTTGTGCAGCCGCGAGTGCAGCGCATCGTTGCCGGCAAGGACCTCGGCGTCGCAGATCGGCTGGCTGCGGCCCTTCCAGTCGGAGACGAATCCGCCGGCTTCGCGGACCAGCAGGCAGCCGGCGGCAGTGTCCCACGGCAGGAGGTCGCGTTCCCAGAAGCCTTCGAACCGCCCGGCGGCGACCCAGGCGAGATCGAGCGAGGCCACCCCCATGCGGCGGATGCCGGCGACCTGGGGGGCAAGCGCCAGGTAGATCTTCGACCATTCCAGCGAGTCGCCGCGATTGGCGAAAGGAATGCCGGTGGCGATCAGGCTTTCGTCGAGATGGCGGCGGGCGGAGACCCTGAGCCGACGATCCTGCAGCCAGGCGCCGCGCGTTTTTTCGGCCCAGAAGCTTTCATCGGTGATCGGCTGGTAGACCAGCCCGGCAGTGACCTCGCCCCAGCCCGACCCGTCGAGCTTCGGTTCCTGCACCGCGATCGAGATGGCGAAATGCGGAATGCCGTGGAGGAAGTTGCTGGTGCCGTCGAGCGGATCGATGATGAAGCGCGGGCGATTGGGGTCGCCCGGGATCTCGCCCGCTTCCTCGAGCAGGAAACCCCAGTCCGGCCGGGCGGCCTTCAGCTCGTCGTAAAGCGTGCGCTCGGCGTTTTGGTCCGCCTTGGAGACGAAATCGGACGGGCCCTTGCGGCTGACCTGGAGGTGCTCGACCTCGCCGAAATCGCGCCGCAGGCGGCCGCCGGCCTTGCGGGCCGCCTTTTCCATGACGCGGATGAGGCCGGAGATGGCTGACATGGAACTAGCCTCGCTTGTGAGGGGCCGGCCCGCTACCCCAGCCGGACACCCATACCTTGGGTAGAATTTGGGAAGCCGGGTGGGGGAGCGGGCCGGCGCCGAACCAAAATCGCCTGCGGCGATTCTGCAAACTATCCCGCTTTTCCGACGTAGGACCGTTCGTAAACATCGACGACAATGCGCGTGCCGCTTTCGATGTGCGGCGGCACCATCACGCGCACACCGTTGTCGAGAATTGCCGGCTTGTAGGACGAGGAGGCGGTCTGCCCCTTCACCACCGCATCGGCCTCGACGATGGTCGCTTCCACCTGCTCGGGGAGCTGGACCGAAATCGGCCGGTCGTCATACATTTCGAGCACCGCAGTCATGCCGTCCTGCAGGAAGGCGGCGGCATCGCCCAGCAGGTCCCTGGGCAGGGTGATCTGGTCGTAATTCTCGACGTCCATGAACACCAGGTCCTCGCCCTCGGCATAGAGGTACTGGAAATCCTTGGTGTCGAGCCGGACGCGTTCCACTGTGTCGGCGCTGCGGAAGCGGACATTGGTCTTGCGTCCGTCGATCAGGTTCTTCATCTCGACCTGCATGAAGGCGCCGCCTTTGCCCGGCTGGGTGTGCTGGGTCTTGGCGACCTTCCAGATGCCCTTTTCGTATTCGAGAATGTTGCCGGGACGGATGTCCACGCCGCTGATCTTCATGAGGAATGACCTTTGGTGAGAAAGAGCGAATGTCGCCACCGGCCCGCCGGGCCTGGCAAGAGCCGGCGCCTTAATCCGATTTGGCGCGGGGGACAAGCAGGCCGTCAGGATCGCTTGTCGATGCTGAGCAGCGAAGACCGTCAGGATCGCGTGTCGATCCTGACCTGCCAAGGACTCCGGGAAGCCCATGAGGGGACAACACGAAAATCGCCGGCTTTCCTGCTGCTCTCCCTGTTCGCCCTGCTGCCCGCCAGCGCAGCCCATGCCGCTCCCGGCGGCAGGCTCGGCACGCTGCCGATCGGGCGCTACCTGTGCGAATTGCCCGGCAGCGCGGCGGCGGTGGCGGGGATCGCGCAGCCGAAGGAGGATTTCGCCATTCTCCATTCCTCGCGTTATGAAGCCGGCGGCGAGCGGGGGATTTACCTGCTGACCGGAGACCTGGTGCAGATCACCAGCGGACCGAAGGACGGGGCGCGGTATCGGCGGATCAGCGAGGGTTTCCTGCGCAAGCTGAACCTCGACGGGACAGACGGCGAATTGCGGTGCGTGCGCGGCGTGCTGAACAACGGGGGTTAGCGGCGCAGCGTGCGGGTGTAGATCAGGGCGATGAGCGCGGCATAGAGCGCGATGCCGGTGGGGATGGCATAAGGGTTGGCGCCCAGCGCCAGCGCATCGGGGCGGCCGGTGGTGGCGGCGATGCCGGCGAAGGTGACGCCGAACAGGCTTTCGCCGGCGATCAGGCCGGTCGCGGCCAATACGCCGAGGCGGCGGGCCTGTTCGGGATCGGCGCTGCGGGCGGCGCGACGGTCATGGAAGTGGCCGAGAAGGGCGCCGAGCGGGATCAGCAGGGTCAGCGCCATCGGCAGGTAGATGCCCATGCCCAGCGCCAGCGGGGGCAGCGCACCGCGCCCGGCCTTGCGCAGCAGTTCGTCGATCAGGATGGCAAGGGCGCCGATCCCCGCGCCGAGCCCGATCAGCGACCAGTCGAGATTGCCGCCGAGCACCCCCTGGGCAATGCCGGTGATCAGCGCGGCCTGCGGGGCGGCGAGCGCCTGCGGCCCGGCCCCGGGCGCACCCTGGAAGCCGAAGGTCTGGTTGAGCACCGAGAGCACCGGCGGAATGACCAGTGCGCCGAACAGCACGCCGAGGATGAGGGCGACCTGCTGGCGCCAGGGGGTGGCGCCGACCAGTTCGCCGGTCTTGAGATCCTGCAGGTTGTCGTTGGAAATCGTCGCCACGCCGAAGACGATGGCGGTGACGAACAGGCAGTAGGCGACCAACGGCTTCGCCGCCTGCGGGTCGCCCTGGCGGCCGAACAGGGCCACCAGGATCAGCGCGATGCCGAGCGCGGCGAGGATGCCGGTGCCGGAGATCGGGCTGTTGGACGAGCCGATCAGCCCGGCCATGTAGCCACAGACCGCGGCAATGACGACGCCGGCGACGAGGACATAGAGCAGGCTGGCGAGCATCGTCGGCCAGAACAGCGCCTCGACCGGGCCGCCACGGGCGAACTGGGCGATCAGCAGCGCGATGGGCACGAGCGCCAGCGCGATGGTGCCGGCGACGATGCCGATGGGCAGGTCGCGTTCGGTCAGTTCGAGCATCTCGTGGCCGCGCGCGCGGGCGGCGGCAAGCGCCGAGGCAATGCCGCGCACGATCGGGCCGATGACGCGCAGCAGGGTCCAGATCGCGGCGACGCCGATGGTGCCGGCGCCGACGAAGCGGACCTTGTGGCGAAACATGTCGGAGACGAAATCGGCGAGTTCGGTACCCGCAGGCGCGCCCCCGGCGGTGTACCAGGGCACGAGGATCAGCCAGGCCACGGCGAGGCCGATCAGCATGGCGACGCCGACCGTCAGCCCGACGAGGTGGCCGACGCCGATCAACGCGAGGCTGAAGCTGGCCGAGAGGCTGGTCGCGCCTTGGCCCAACGGGATCGCGCGGGAAGCGTCCTCGGCGACCAGGCCGAGCTTGGCGAGCAGCGGGTAGAGCGCGGAGGCCCCTGCCCCGGCGACGATGGCCCGGAGCCCGCGTGCATTCTCCTGCGCCCCGCCTTCGCCCGCGCCGACTTTCAGCACTTCCGCCGCCGCAACGCCTTCGGGCCAGGGGAGCGCCCGACCGGTGACAAGCGCGCGCCGCAACGGCACCGAATACATCACCCCGAGAATGCCGCCGAGCGCGATGACCGCGACCGACTGCCAATAGGGAAAGCCGCTCCACCAGCCGATCATGACCAGGCCTGGCAGCACGAAGATGATCGCCGAGAGGGTCCCTGCCGCAGACGCGATGGTCTGGACGATGTTGTTTTCCTGGATCGTCGCGCCTGGAAGCAGGCGCAGCAGCGCCATCGAGATGACGGCGGCGGGAACCGAGGTGGCGAAAGTCAGGCCGATGCGCAGGCCGAGGTAGACGTTGGCGGCAGTGAACACGACGGTCAGCGCGGCGCCGAGCAGGACGGCGCGAAATGTCAGCTCACGCGGGCTGCTCACGCGGCCGGGACCGGCTGGGCAGCGGCGATGGCGGTGAGCAGGGCGCGGACATTGGCGGCTTCGTCGCCCTGCCAGACTGCGGCGGAGACGGCGAGGAAATCGGCGCCGGCCTGGACCAGCGGGGCGCAGTTCGCCGCCGTGATGCCGCCGATGGCGACGCAAGGGAGTTCGAACAGGCCCTGCCACCATTCCAGCAGGTCGAGCCCGGCCTCGTGGCTGGTTTCCTTGGTCACGGTCGGGAAGAAGGCGCCGAATGCGACATAGTCGGCGCCCTGTTCGCCGGCTTCGAGGGCGAGGTGGCGGCTGGCGTGGCAGGTTTTGCCAATCTGGGCGTCGCGGCCGAGCGCCTGGCGGGCTTCGGCGATTTCGCCATCGTCCTGGCCGAGATGGACGCCGTCGGCATGAACGCGTTTGGCGAGGGCGACCGAATCGTTGACGATGAAGGCGACGTCGTGGGCGGCGCAGATAGCCTGCAAGGGGGCGGCGAGACGGGCAGCGGTGTGATCGTCCACGCCTTTCACGCGGAACTGGAAGGCGGCGACGTGGTGCTTGCCGGCCGATCCGGCCGACAGGGCGCGTTCGAGGCGGGCGGGGAAGTGACCGCCGACTTCCAGGGGCGAGATCAGGTAGAGCTGGCAGGGTTCGCGGGGTTGCTCGTCAAACATCGGTGGCCTTCAGACTTCCCGCAAGCGCGGCATCAGCTCGACGAAGTTGCACGGTCGGTTGCGGCTGTCGAGCTGTTCATCGAGGATCAGGTCCCAGCCGTCCTTCACTGCGCCATTGGAGCCGGGGAGCGCGAAAATGTAAGTGCCGCGCGAAAGCACGGCGCAGGCGCGGGACTGGATCGTGCTGGTGCCGATGGTTTTGTAGCTGACCCAACGGAACAGTTCGCCGAAACCGGGAATGTCGCGCTCCTTCACCCGGTCGAGCGCTTCCGGGGTGACGTCGCGCCCGGTCAGCCCGGTGCCGCCGGTGATCACGACGGCATCGATGCCGGCATCGTCGATCCAGTTGTTGAGGCGATTGGCGATGCGGGTGACATCGTCCTTCTCGATCGCGCGTTCGACCAGGCGATGGCCCTTGGCCTTGATCCGCTGGGCGAGGATGTCGCCGGAAGTATCCTCGTCCGGCCCGCGCGTGTCCGAGACGGTCAACAGCGCGATGGCGATGGGTTTGAAGGTGCGGGTTTCGTCGATGGCCATGGCGTGCTCCTGCCAACCCGGTTAGCGCCGAAGCGGTGCCAAGGGCAAGCGCGGCCATGTTGACACGGGTGCGCTCGTTTGCATTTAGTCTTCCTCACCCCGGGGACCAGAATGCCAGCCACGATCCAGTTGCGAGAAATCTTCGATGCCATCGGGGATGGCATTTTCGTGGCCGATGCGAACGGCCGCTATCTCGAGGTCAACCCGGCAGGCTGCGCCATGTTCGGCTACTCGCGGGACGCATTCCTCGACCTGTCGATCGCCGACGTGGTCGATCAGTCCGAGCTGCCCGGGCTGGCGGAGCGGCTGGCGGTCAATCCGGTCGGCACGATCACGCGTTCGGAATGGCTGTTCCGCCGCCACGACGGCAGCACCTTCCTGGGTGAACTGGTCGGCGGGCGCCTGGCGGATGGCCATCACCAGGCCGTGGTTCGGGACATTTCCGAACGCCGGCAGCAAGAGCAGCGCGAGGCGTTGATCAAGCAGGAGGCATCGCACCGCACGCGCAACATCCTGGCGCTGGTGCAGGCGGTCGCACGGCAGACGGCGGCGGCCTCGCCCGAGACCTTTCTCGACCGGTTCGAAGCTCGAATCGGCGCGTTGGCCGCGTCTTGCGACCTGCTGTCCGATGGCCACTGGGATGCCATCGAACTGGCGGCACTGGTGAAGGCGCAGCTGGCGCCGTTCCTCGCGCCCGGCCCAGCCGCCGAACGGCTCGTTGCCGATGGACCGGCGCTCTGGCTGGAAGCCTCGGCGGCCCAGGCGCTCGGCATGGCCCTGCACGAACTGGCGACCAATGCCGCCAAATACGGCGCGCTCGCCAATGATGCGGGCAAGGTGCTCGTCACCTGGCAGGTCAGCGACGATGCGACGCCGCGAATGCTGCTCGAATGGTCCGAACGCGGCGGACCGCCGGTCATGCCGCCGAGCAGGACCGGGTTCGGCACCCGCATGGTGGCGCGGATGATCCAGAGTACGTTCGGCGCGGAAACCACGCTCGATCATGCCCCTGCCGGGCTGCGCTGGACTATGGCCTGCCCGCTCGCGGCACTCGGCGGCGCGGATAACGCTCAGCGCGCGTAGCTGGCGGCCGCGCCTCCGCCACCGCTGCTGGCGACGCGGATCGCCTTGCCGCCGGAGAGGCCGGGGAAGGTCGGCCACATGCCCTGGACCAGGGCGATGCGGCTTTCCGACGGGCCGCCGGCCTGGCGCTCGTACATCCAGTAATTGCGCAACACGGTGGCGACGTAGCCCCTGGTCTCCCAATAGGGCACCGATTCCATCCACAGCAGCGGATCGCCCTGGTCGCGGATCTGCTGGTTCCAGCGCATGACCGGCAGCGGCCCGGCGTTGTAGGCGGCGATGACCTTGGGCAGCAGGCCCTGCGTGCCCGGAGACTGCCGCAACGCCTGCAGGTGGAGTTGGCCGAAGGCGAGGTTGACTTCGGGGTTGGTCAGGTCTGTCGCGGTGCCGGCGACGCCGAGTTCGCCGGCATGGTCGCGGGCGGCGGCCGGCATGATCTGCATCAGGCCACGGGCGCCGGCCGGGCTGACGGCGCGGGCGCGGAACACCGATTCCTGCAGGGTATGGGCATAGACCAGCGCCGGATCGACCTGCCAGCCGGTGACCGGGGTCCACTTCGGCGTCGGGTAGCGGGCGGCGGGTTCGGCCGAAGCGCCGGCCGGCACGTTGGTCGCCATCCACAGCTGGGTGCCGGGCAGGCCGAGATCGCGCGCGAGGCGGGAAAGCGGCTGGTATTGCCCGGCCTCGCCGATGCGGGCCTGGTGGCGCAGGACTTCGTCGGCCAGGCCGTCCTCGCCGATCTCGGCCAGCGCCACGGCGGCGCGGACATTGCCGTTCTCGCGCAGGCGCTGCCAGTCGTTCGCGGTGAAATCGGGCTGGTCGTGCGTCGTGGGCAGCTTCATGCCGAGCTGTTCGGCGGCGAGCATGCCATACAGCGTCTCGTCGTAGGCGGCGGCGGCTTTCAGCGGCGCGCTGGCCAGTTCGGGCTGGCGGCAGCGGACCAGCGCGCGCGAACGCCAATAGTGCCCGGCGGCGGCGAGCTCGGGATTCTGTGCGGTGGCGGCGGCATTGCCGAAGGCATCGCCGGCCTCGCTGCAATCGCCGGCGCGCAGGGCGGCAAGGCCCGCCGTCCACCAGCCTTCGGCGGTCCAGGCGCCGGCGCCCTGCGAGGCGCTGACGCCGAGCGAATAGGCATCGCCATCCTGGCCGCCGATGTAGAAGCTCCAGGCCACCCGCTGGCGCCACTGGGCGCGGGCTTCGGGAGAAAGGCCGGCATCGACGCCATCGAGCAACAGGCGGGCACCGGACGGATCGTCGGCCTTGATGCGCTCCTGGATCGCGGCGGCGACGCTGGCGGGCATCGTGCCATCGGCGACATCGCGGGGGAGGTTGCGGCGCGGGCTGGAACGGAGAGCCACCAGCGATTGCGGTTGCGGCAGGCCGGGGAGCGAGAGAGCACCGCGCTTCAGGGCAAGATTGCCGATCTGCTCGGCCTCGGGCAGTTGGGTCCCGCCTGCCAGCCACTGATTGAGCTGGTCGAGCTCGACCCGGGGGGAGCCGGCGGCCAGGAAATACTCGGCGCGGGCGATGGCGTGAAGCGGGCCATCCGCCTTCTGGGCGAACAGTGCCTGCACATGCGCCCAGTCCGACTTGCGGATCGAGCCGAACATGTCCTTGTAGAAGGCGCGTTCTTCCTCGCTCAGCAGCTTGGGAACGGCGGAGCGATCGGTCCGGGTGCGGAAATATTCGGCCGCGGCGCTGTTGGCCCGTGCCGGGGTCGGCATCGCGGCCGGGAGGACCGCGAAAACCGCGATCGCCGCCGCGACAGCCGGCCGTCCCGGCCAGCCGCACCGGGCGCGCAACGCAGTCCTGAATCCCATTGTCCCCGTCACGTTCATTCCCCGCTCGCGACGAAAATGCCGCCTTCCCCAGATCATTGCAAACCTTACACGATCAGCCTGCGGCCCTTGCCGACCATTCGAGCCAGTTCCGCCAGAATGCCGCCTTCGCCCCCGGTCGTTTGGCCAGGTGGCCGAGATCGGGCGCGAACAGTGCCGGAATGCTTGGCGCTTCTTGGTTAACCAAAAGTAAATCGGCAGCGATTTGCGTCGGGTCGTGGTTCAGCAGCGGCGGGAGGTTCCGTCCGAACACGATCAGCCGTTGGGGCCGGGCGAGCGCCAGGTGGCGGCCGACGACATCTCCCAGGCCCGCAGCGGCCAGGGCCGGCCAGTCGGCCAGCGGGGTCTGCCGGACGAGGGCGCTGGCCCGCCAGACCGGCGCATCGGCCAGCCCCGCCGCCGCGAGAAAGCTGTCGAGCAGGCGACCATTCGGCCCTGACAGCAGCAGCCCGGTTGCCTCGTCGTCCGGCTCGGGCTCGGCGACGAGGATCATCAGCGGCGCCGCCATCGTGCCGCGCGGCGCCACCCGGCCGCTCACCCGGCCATCGTCGAGCGAAGGCTCCACCATCAACCAGCGCACGAAGCCCGCCAGATCGTCCGGCGCCGAGGCGAGGTCAGCCCCGATTCGCGCGGCCGGCGCGACGTCCGCTGTCGGGGCGGCAGGAGGGGCGGTGCGAGGCGCAGGCGCGCCCGTATGCGGCGGCGGCTCGTCGCGCAACCAGGGCTGCGGCTCGTCATGATGGGCATGATCCACCCCCGCCTCGCGCCACCAGGCGAGGGCCGCGGCCATTTCGGCAGGCAGGGACGGTATGACGGGCATGAGCGGCAGTGGGTCTTGACCTGTGCGGCAGGGTCTTTCAAGGGCTAAACTTTGCGAGCGCACCGCCGGCGGCCGGGCGCGGGGACAGGAACGGAAACAGTGGCGATGAGCGAGCAGGATACCGCGATCGAACGGGAATCGATGCCTTATGACGTGGTGATCGTCGGCGGCGGGCCGGCAGGCCTCGGCGCGGCGATCCGCCTCAAGCAGATCAATCCCGAACTTTCGGTCTGCATCCTGGAAAAGGGCTCGGAGGTCGGCGCGCACATTCTTTCCGGCGCGACCTATGACCCCAAGGCGCTCGACGAGCTGCTTCCGGACTGGCGCGAAGACGGCTGCCCGATGGCCGAGACTCCGGTGACCGACAACTGGCACTGGTTCCTGACCCGCTCCGGCAAGGTCGCCATTCCGCACATCCTGATGCCGCCGTTCATGTCCAACCACGGCAACTACACCGGCAGCCTCGGCAACCTGTGCCGCTGGCTGGCGGGCAAGGCCGAGGAACTGGGCGTCGAGATATTCCCCGGCTTTCCGGCGGCCGAAGTGCTCTATGACGACAACGGTGCGGTCATCGGCGTGCAGACCGGCGACATGGGGGTTGATCGGGAAGGCCAGCACAAGGGCGACTATGCGCCCGGCATGAACCTGCTCGCCAAGTACACCTTGTTCTGCGAGGGCGCGCGCGGCCACCTGACCAAGCGCCTCAAGGCGAAATACAACCTGGAGGCCGACAGCCAGCCGCAGAAATACGGCATCGGCATGAAGGAACTGTGGGACATCGATCCCGAAAAGCACGTTCCGGGCCGCGTCCTGCACACCCAGGGCTGGCCATTGACCGAGACCGGCAGCGGCGGCGGCGGCTTCCTCTATCACCAGGCCAACAACCAGGTCGCGCTCGGCTTCGTCGTCACGCTCGACTACGCCAACCCCTATGTTTTCCCGTTCGAGGAATTCCAGCGCTGGAAGCAGCACCCGGAGATCCGCAAGGTGCTCGAAGGCGGCAAGCGGGTGTCCTATGGCGCCCGCGCGATCAACGAAGGCGGCTGGCAATCGGTGCCGAAGCTCGCCTTCCCCGGCGGCGTGCTCGCCGGCTGCTCCGCCGGCTTCGTCAACGTGCCGCGCATCAAGGGCAGCCATACCGCGATGAAATCGGGCATGCTGGCGGCGGAATCGGTCGCCGCGGCGATCGCCGCCAGCCGCGAGCAGGACAGCCTCGACGAATACGATGCCGCCCTGCGCGAAAGCTGGATCGCCAAGGAACTGAAGCTGGTCCAGAACGCCGAGCCGCTGCTCGCCAAGTTCAACGGCGACATCTTCGGCGCGGCGCTGGCCAATGTCGACATGTGGCTGCGAACGCTGAAGCTGCCGATCTTCCCGGCGATGAAGCACCACACCGATGCCTCCGCCCTGCAGCGGGCCGATCTCTATCGCCCGGTCCAGTATCCCAAGCCCGATGGCGTGATCACCTTTGACCGGCTGACCAGCGTCGCCTTCTCGTTCACCAACCACGAGGAAGACCAGCCCTGCCACCTGCGGCTCAAGGACGCCGCAGTGCCGACCGCGATCAACCTGCCGGTCTATGCCGGGCCGGAGGCGCGCTACTGCCCGGCCGGCGTCTACGAGTTCGTCGATCCCGACGGCGCCGGCCCGCGCCTGCAGATCAACGCGCAGAACTGCGTCCACTGCAAGACCTGCGACATCAAGGACCCGACCCAGAACATCGACTGGGTGACGCCTGAGGGCGGCGGCGGGCCGAATTATCCGAATATGTAACGATCGCTTGTCGATCGTTACGAGCAAAAGGACTCTTCTCGCTCCTTCGGCAGGAACCGGCGTGATCGAAACCGCCTATGCCAAAATCAATCTCGCGCTGCATGTGCGGCGGCGGCGGGAAGATGGCTATCACGAGTTGGAGACGCTGTTCGCCTTCGTCGATGCCGGCGATATCCTGAGCGCCGGCCCGGCGGAGCGGGACAGCCTGCATGTCGTCGGTGAATTCGCCGCAGGGCTGGACGACCCGTTCGGCAACCTCGTCGCCCGCGCGCTCGGCGGCCTGCCGCGCGAGGCGAGCTGGCGGGTGACGCTGGAAAAGAACCTGCCGGTGGCCGCCGGGCTTGGCGGCGGCTCGGCCGATGCCGGTGCCGTGTTCCGCATGGTCGAGCGCGCGGTTGGCCTGCCGCAGGGCTGGGAAGCACTGGCGGCGAAACTGGGGGCGGACGTCCCTGCTTGTGTCGCCAGCCGGACCGTCGTCGGCCGGGGCACCGGAACCGAACTGGAGCCGGGACCGCAAGACCTGGCGGGAACGCCGGTGCTGCTGGTCAACCCGCGCGTGCCGCTCTCGACCGGACCGGTCTTCAAGGCCTGGGATGGCCAGGATCGCGGGGCGATGCCGGAAGGCTCCGCCCGCGCAATCGCCTTGCACGGCCGCAACGACCTGGAGACCCCGGCCCTCGCGCTGTGCCCGCCGGTGGGCGAAGTGCTCGGGGCATTGCGCGAAACCGGCGCCTGGCTGGTGCGCATGTCCGGCTCCGGCGCGACGAGCTTTGGCCTCTATGACGACGCGGCGGCGCGCGACGCCGCCGATGCGGCGATCGCCAAGGCACATCCCGGCTGGTGGCGACTGGCAGGGGCGCTGCGTTGAGCGACGAGACTCACTGCCTGCTTGGCGTGCCGCGCTTCGGCGGCGTCCTCGTCGTCTCCGACCATGCTTCAAACCACGTGCCGGCCGATATCGACCTCGGCATCGCGCCGGAGCTTCTCGGCCAGCACATGGCCTACGATATCGGCGTAGCCGAAGTGGGTGCGCTGCTTGCGGCACGCGCCGGGTTTGCCGCCTTCCAGTGCGCGTTCAGCCGGCTGGTGCTCGACGTGAACCGCGACGAGCACGCCGCGAGCCTGATCCCGCTTGCCAGCGACGGCCACGTCATTCCCGGCAACACACTGGATGCGGCCGGGCATGCGGCGCGGATTGGGCGGTTTTACCATCCTTATCACGCGGCGCTGGCCCGCGTGCTGGACGACCGTCCGCCGGCGCTGATCCTCTCGATCCACAGCTTTACCCCGCGCCTCGCCAGCGATCCCGGCGGCGCGCGGCCGTGGCACGCTGGCGTCCTCTACAACGCGGATGACCGGGGCGCGCGCCTCGCCCTGCCGCTGCTTGAAGCGGAAGGCCTGTGCGTCGGCGACCAGCAGCCGTACTCCGGTCGCCAGCTCAACTACACGATGAACCGCCATGCCGAAGCCGAGGGGCGGCCCTATCTCGGAGTGGAGATCCGGCAGGACGAGATCGACACGGCGCAAGGACAGGCAATCTGGGCGGAACGTCTGTTTCGCGTGGCCAATGCGGTGGCGCTGACGCTCTGAAGCGATCGACCTGGCGCAGCGGGCTTGACCGATTGTTCATGTTATGTTCGAATGACCAGATGCAGCCGGTCAAGGGTAGAGGTGCGGTTTCAGGCGAGGTGAGCGCGCGCTTCGGGCTGTCAGCGCGCGAGGCCGATCCGGACTGGCTGGACGAGCGGGCACTGGTCGACGGCGCACCCGCGCGTATGCGGACGACGGTGACCGAGGAGCGGGCGAAGTCGATCCTGACGTTCAATCGCTCGCCCGACATTCCGTTCGATCGCTCGGTCAATACCTATCGCGGCTGCGAGCATGGCTGCATCTATTGCTATGCCCGGCCGACGCACGCGTTTCACGATCTTTCGCCGGGGCTGGATTTCGAGACCAGGCTGTTCGCCAAGCCGGATGCGGCGCGGCTGCTGCGGGAGGCCCTGTCCAAGCCCGACTACACGGTGGCGCCGATTGCGCTGGGCACCAACACCGACCCTTACCAGCCGATCGAGGCGCGCTACCGGCTGACGCGGCAGGTGCTGGAGTTGTGCCTGGAGACGCGACATCCGGTGACGATCACGACCAAGAGCGACCGCGTGCTGGCCGATCTCGACATTCTGGCGGAGCTGGCGACGCTTGGGCTGACGGCCGTGGCGGTTTCGGTCACTTCGCTCAACGCCCGGCTATCGGGCTTGCTGGAGCCGCGCGCCGCCGCGCCGGCCAAGCGGCTGGCGGCGCTCGACCGGCTGGCGGCGGCCGGCGTGCCGACTCACGTTTCGATCGCGCCGGTGATCCCGGCGATCACCGACGAGTTCATCGAGCGCATCCTGCTGGAGGCTCGGGAACGCGGCGTGCGTTCGGCGAGCTGGATTGCCCTGCGCTTGCCGCACGAGGTCGCGCCGCTGTTCCGCGAGTGGCTCCAGGCGCATTTCCCGGAGCGGGCGGACAAGGTGATGCACACGGTGCAGGCGATGCGTGGCGGCAAAGATTATGATGCCGCGTTCTTCACCCGGATGAAGCCGCAGGGGGTCTGGGCCGACGTGTTTCGCAGCCGGTTTCGGCGGGCCTGCGCGCGGCTGGGGTTCAACCGGGACTATCCGCCGCTCGACTGCTCGCAGTTTCGCGCGCCGGAGCGGGACGGGCAGCTCAGGCTGTTGTGATGGCCGGCTGGTGCCGTGTCTTCCACAGGGACCAGCCGACGCCGGCGCCGATCAGCGCGAAAGTGATCCCGAGGCTGAGCGCGGGCGGGAACTTGCCCGACGGCATAAGGAAATCGGCGATGAAGATCTTCGAGCCGATGAACACGAGCACGGCGGCGAGCGCGTACTTGAGGTAGTGGAACCGCTCGATCATCGCGCACAGGGCAAAGTAGAGCGCCCGCAGGCCGAGCACCGCCATGATGTTCGAGGTGTAGACGATGAACGTATCGGTGGTGATGGCGAAGATCGCCGGGACCGAGTCGACCGCGAAGACCAGATCGGCGAGGTTGATGACGACGAGCGCCAGGAACAGCGGCGTGGCGGCGCGGACCATGCGGCCGGTCTTGTCCGGCACGGTCACGAAGAAACGCTGGCCGTACAGTTCATCGGTGACGTTGAGCCGGCGCTTGAGCCAGCGAATGGCACCGTTGCCGGCGAGATCGGGGCCATTGTCCTCGCCGCGCAGCATCTTGATGCCGGTGAAGATGAGGAAGGCGGCGAAGATGTAGAGCACCCAGTGGGCCTGGGCGACCAGCGCCGCGCCGGCCGCGATCATCGCGCCGCGCAGGATGATCACGCCGAGGATGCCCCAGACCAGCGCACGGTACTGGAAGCGGGCGGGAATGGCGAAATACGTGAACACCAGGCTGATGACGAAGATGTTGTCGATCGACAGCGCCTTCTCGATGAAGAAGCCGGTGTAGTACTTTGCGCCGGCATCGGCGCCTTTCTCCAGCCAGATCCACGCGCCGAAGGCCAGGGCAATGGCGATGTAGAACGCCGAAAGCCGCAGCGAGCGGCCGATGCTCATGGCCTTGTCCTCGCGATTGAGCAGGCCGAGGTCGAACACGGTGAGCAACGCGACCAGGGCGAGGAAGGCCAGCCAGAACCACGCCGGCGTGCCGAGGAACGGGGTGAGCAGGAGCGCGGTCATCGGTGAAGGAATCCAAAAAAAGGGGGCGGCGCCTGAGGGATTGGGCGCGCGCCGCCCCCAAGTGTGGCATGGCTGCTTCAGGGAACGGTGAAGCCGGGGGATATCGCTATCCCGACCGCGCTTCGGACAGCCATGCGACGGGTCGTTGTCAGGCGAACCTGGGGGTCAGGTGAAGGTTGGGCCGTTGCGGTTGCGCTCCAGCGCGGCGATGCGGTCCTTGAGGCGGAGGCGCAGTCGCTTGAGCAGCTTCATTTCTTCCTGCGGGGATTTCAGTCCGCGCAGTTCGTCGAGCAGCCGTTCGAGGTGGTTCGCAAGGTGTCGGGTCATCATCCTTCTCCTTCTCGTCGAAAACCAATGTGCCGCGAACTGGCGGATTGCTCAAATTGGATGAAAGGGATAATATCGATAGATACAGGCTATCAGGTGATCCGATGAGCACGTTGCGCCAGTTCCGCTATCTCGTCGCCCTTGCCGATTGCGGCAGCTTCCGCAGGGCGGCCGATGCCATCCCGATTTCGCAGCCGACGCTAAGCCAGCAGATGCGCGCGCTGGAAGCGCGGCTGGGCGTCACCCTGGTGGAAAGGAACGAGAACCCGGTGCAACTGACGCCGGTGGGCCGGGAAGTCGTGGCCCGCGCCCGGCGGGTGCTGCTCGAGGTCAAGGACATCGAGGACATGGCGCGGCGGACGCAGAGCGGCATGGGCGGGACCATCCGCTTCGGGGTGACGCCGACGCTGGGGCCATACCTGATGGCGGGCATCGTCGCCTCGCTGCATCGCGAATATCCCGACATGCGGCTCTACATCCGTGAGGGCATCCCGGACGAACAGGCGCGCGAGCTGGCGCGGGGCGAACTGGACATGATCCTCTCGCCGCTGCCGGTTGCCGGGAGCAACCTCCACATCGAGCCGCTGTTTCGCGAAGCCCTGCATATCGTCTGCCCGCCGGAGCATCCCCTCGCCCGGGCCAGCCTGGTGCGGCGGCAGGATTTCGCCGGGATCGGGTTTCTCAGCTTCGACAAGCGGCACCATGCCCACCGGCAGACGCGCGAGATCTGTGAGGACCTGCGAGCGGAGCTGATCGATGGCTACGAGGGCACCAGCCTCGACTCGCTGCGGCAGATGTGCGGCTCGGGGCTGGGATTTGCAGTGCTGCCGGAGCTTTACCTGCGCTCCGAAGTCGGCGGCGAGGACATGGTGACGCGCCTCGCCGTCGCGGACTGGAGCGCGAGCCGGTCGATCGCCGCCGTGTGGCGCGAAGGCGCGGCCTATGCCGCCAGCTACCGAATCATCGCCGATGCCATCGCGGTGGAGGCGCGGCGGATCATGTCATCGTAAAATTCTATCGAATTCCTTCAATTCATTCGATCACATCAATGATGCGATTTGGTCTATGAAGAGCCATCGATTCTTTCGAGGATGATGACGATGAACTGGAATACGACGACCGAACCCCCGCGCCAGGTGGGCATGTCCGGCGCGACGTTCGATGCCGGGCTGCGCCGACACATGCTCGGCATCTATCGCAACATGGGTGTGGCACTAGCGATCAGCGGCGCGGTCGCTTACGCGATCGGCTCGACGCCGGCGCTCTATGGCCCGATCTTCAATTCGCCGCTGAAGTGGGTGGCGATGTTCGCGCCGCTGGCGTTCACCTTCTTCTTCGCGTTCCGCTTCGAGAAGATGACGTTGCAGGGCGCGCTGGCGAGCCTGTGGGGGTTTTCGGCGCTGATGGGCATTTCTCTGGCGAGCGTGTTCCTGGTGTTCACCGGGGCGAGCATCGCGACGACGTTCTTCATTGCGGCGGGCATGTTCCTGGCGACCAGCCTGTGGGGCTATACCACGGGCGCGGACCTGACGCGCTTCGGCGGGTTCATGGTGATGGGCGTGGTCGGCGTGGTGATCGCGAGCCTGGTCAACCTGTTCGTGCAGTCCGGGCTGTTGCAGCTGGTGATCTCGCTGGTCGGCGTGGCGGTGTTTACCGGGCTGACCGCGTGGGACACGCAGCGGGCGAAGAGCGACTACATCGCGCTGGGCGGCGGCGTGGCCAGCGAAAAGCTGGCGGTGATGAGCGCGTTTTCGCTCTACCTGAACTTCGTCAATATCTTCCAGCTGCTGTTGCAGTTTACCGGGGTGCGCAGCGACGATTGAGCCATCGCGTGCATTTCGGCCGAGCCCGGTGCGGGAGACCGCGCCGGGCTTTTGGTTTGGCGGGGACGGAATTGGCAAGGCTCTGCCGTTCACCCGCCAGGGTCCTGAGGACCCTGAACCCGCGGGCATCTGACGATTGTCTGGCAAGCGACGTGGATGACCGGCGCCACGCCTTTGCGGCCTCTGCGCCTTTGCGGTCTCTGCGTGAAACCGCAACACAGCGCGAACTTCGGGTTCACGCAGAGGCCGCAAAGGCGCAGAGGGCGCAGAGAAAAGAAATTGCGCCCTTGGGGCGCGGGTCAGGCGACCAGCCTCAAACTCCCCCTGCCCCGTTGCGCCGCCAGTTGGACTTCGCGGACGCCTTCGATGGTGGCGATGCGTTCGGCGACTTCGCCGTCGAGGGCGAAATCGCGGCCGAGGCGGAGTTCGCAGGTCTGGCCTTGGGCGTGGAGGGTGGCGCGGACTTCGCCTTTGCCTTGTGCGCCGATGGGGAGGAGAGCGGCGAGTTCGGTAAAGGCTTGCGGGCGGTCCACCGTCAGGGTCAGGACCATGCGGCCGCTGGATTTGACCTCGGCCAGCGGCTGGGCGCCGCGCACGGTGACGCGGGGGGGTTCTTCGGGGCTGGGGCTGTCCAGCTCGACCTGGAGGAGGAGGCAGGTGCCGTCTTTCTGCCAGCGCAGGAAATCCTCCACCAGTGACTCCTCGAAGCAGGAGGCGGAGAACTGGCCGGTCTGGTCGGAGAAATCGACCATGACGAAATCCTTGCCGCGCTTGGTGCGGCGGCGGTTGGCGCCTTCGACCATGGCGGCCATGACCGCGTTGGCGCGGCCGCCGGCAATGCCCTGTACGGTGAGCGCGGCGTGAGTGCGGGCGCCATTGGCGACGGCGACCGGGCGCCAGGCTTCAACCGGGTGGGCGGCGAAATAGAAGCCGAAGTTTTCGCGTTCCTTCGCCATCTGTTCGGCGCGGCTCCACGGCGCGGCTTCGACGAGGCGCAGGGAGGGCTCGGCGTGACCCTCGCCGCCGAACAGGCCGTGTTGGCCCGATGTGCGCCCGCGTTCGGCTTCGTCGGCCACGGCGAGTAGCATGTCGACATTGGCCATGACCCTGGCGCGGTTGGGTTCGAGGGAATCGAACGCGCCGGCGCCGGCAAGGCCTTCGAGCATCCGCCGGTTGAGCGAGCCGGGGGCGACGCGGCGGAACAGGTCTTCCAGCGACGCGAACCTGCCGTTGGCTTCGCGTTCGGCGACCACGACTTCCATTGCCTTTTCGCCGACGTTGCGGATGCCGGCGAGCGCATAGCGGACCTGATGGCCTTCTTCGGTCTGTTCGACGGAGAATTCGGCTTCCGACATCTGCAGGTCCGGCCCGGCGACGGCGACGCCGTTGCGGCGCATGTCGTCGACGAAGACGGCGAGCTTTTCCGACTGGTGCATGTCGAAGCACATCGAGGCGGCGTAAAATTCGTGAGGATAATGCGCCTTGAACCACGCGGTCTGGTAGGCGAGCAGCGCATAGGCCGCGGCGTGGCTCTTGTTGAAGCCGTAGCCGGCGAACTTGTCGATCAGGTCGAACAGCTCGTTGGCCTTTGCCTTGTCAATGCCGGACTCGCTCTTGCAGCCATCAACGAAGCGCTGGCGCTGGGCGTCCATCTCGGCCTGGACTTTCTTGCCCATGGCGCGGCGCAGCAGGTCGGCATCGCCCAGCGAATAGCCGGCGAGGATCTGCGCCGCCTGCATGACCTGTTCCTGGTAGACGAAGATGCCGTAAGTCTCGCCGAGGATGGTGCTGAGTTTTTCGTGCGGGTATTCGATCGCCTCCTGGCCGTTCTTGCGGCGGCCGAACAGCGGGATGTTGTCCATCGGGCCGGGGCGATAGAGCGAGACGAGCGCGATGATATCGCCGAAATTGGTCGGTTTCACCGCCGCCAGGGTGCGCCGCATGCCTTCGGATTCGAGCTGGAAAACGCCGACCGTGTCGCCGCGCTGGAGCAGGGCGTAGACTTGGGCGTCATCCCAGGCCAACGTGCCGAGATCGATCTCGACCCCACGCCGCTTGAGCAGTTCCACGGCTTTCTTGAGGACCGAGAGAGTTTTCAGGCCGAGGAAGTCGAACTTGATCAGCCCGGTGTCCTCGACATATTTCATGTCGAACTGGGTGACCGGCATGTCCGAGCGCGGATCGCGGTAGAGCGGCACCAGTTGCGCCAGCGGCCGGTCGCCGATGACGACGCCGGCAGCATGGGTGCTCGAATTGCGCGGCAGGCCTTCGAGCTGCATGGCGAGGTCGATCAGGCGCTTGACCTCGTTGTCGTTGTCGTATTCGCGCTTGAGTTCGGCGACGCCGTTGAGGGCGCGGGGGAGAGTCCACGGGTCGGTCGGGTGGTTGGGCACCATCTTGCACAGGCGATCGACCTGGCCGTAGCTCATCTGCAGGATTCTACCGGTATCGCGCAGGACCGCGCGGGCTTTCAGTTTGCCGAAGGTGATGATCTGGGCGACGTGGTCTGCGCCATACTTCGCCTGGACATAGCGGATGACTTCGCCGCGCCGGGTTTCGCAGAAGTCGATGTCGAAGTCCGGCATCGAGACGCGCTCGGGGTTGAGGAAGCGTTCGAACAGGAGGCCGAGGCGGATCGGGTCGAGGTCGGTGATGAGCAGTGCCCAGGCGACCAGCGAGCCGGCGCCGGAACCGCGACCGGGGCCGACCGGGATGTCGTTGGCCTTGGCCCAGCCGATGAAATCCGCGACGATCAGGAAATAGCCGCAGAAACCCATGCGGGTGATGATGCCGGTCTCGAAATCGAGGCGTTCGCGGTATTCGCGGACCTGGTCCAGCACGCCGTCCGTCCTGAGCCTGTCGAACGACCCTTCTTCTTCGAACCTGGCCAAAGGACACGACAGGGCTTCGACAAGCTCGGCCCATGCAGCTTCGGGGTAATAGGGTTTGAGCCGGGCCAGCAGGCCTTCGCGCGCCTTGTCTGCCATCATCCGCTCCTCGCCGGCGATATCACCGGCGAGGCTGGGCAGCAGCGGCTTGCGCTTGGGCGGGGCATAGGCGCAGCGCTGGGCGACGACCAGGGTGTTGGCGATGGCTTCGGGCAGGTCGGCGAACAGTTCGGCCATGATCGGGCCGGACTTGACCCAGAGATCGCGGGCGGAGCGCGGACGATCGGTGGCATCGACATGAGTCGAGGCGGCAATGCACAGCATGGCGTCGTGCGCGGCGTGGAAGCTGGGTTCGGCGAAGCTGGCCGGGTTGGTGGCGACCAGCGGCAGGTTGCGCGCGTAGGCCAGTTCGATCAGCGCGTCTTCGGCAGCGTCCTCGGTCGGGTCGTTGCGGCGGGTCAGTTCGACGTAAAGGCGCCCCGGGAACAGGGCTTCCAGCCGGTCGGCCAGCCGTTCGGCGTCGCGGGACTGGCCGGCGGCGAAAAGCCGGGCGAGCGCCCCCTCCCCTGCCCCGGTCAGCGCGATCAGGCCCTCGGTGTGGCCTTCCAGATCGTCGAGCCGCACATGCGGATCGAATTCGACCGGGCGGCCGAGGTGGGCCTGGCTGACGAGGTGGCATAGGTTGAGCCAGCCGGTCTCGTCCTGGGCGTAAAGCGGCAGCCAGTCGATCGTCGGCGGCGATCCGGCGCGGACGCCGGCGCCCTCGCGTTCGTCGCGCGCGACGGCGAGAAGCGTGCCGATGATCGGCTGCACGCCCTTGTCCTTGCAGGCGGAGGCGAAGGCGGGGGCGCAGTAAAGCCCGTTGCGGTCGCACACCGCGATGGCGGGGAAGCCGCGATCCCTGGCCAGTGCCGCCAGCGCCTTGGGATCGATCGCGCCTTCGAGCATGGTGAAGCTGGAGAGGACGCGCAGGGGGACGAAACCGGTGTGGGACATGGTGCGCGTTATCGGCATCGGGCCGCGCTGGTTCAAGCCGGGTGGGGGTTTGGCTGGGGAAAAGGTGGGGGACGAAGAGGAAGAAGGGAAAGGGGGTTCACACGAAGAACACAAAGAACACGAAGAACACGAAGATGTTCGGGCAGGTTGGCAGTGCGGCTACCACCGAGGCCGATCAGGTCGATTGTGGACCGTGGGGGCGAAGCCACGCTTGCGCCCTGAAACGCCCTCTTCGTGTTCTTTGTGTTCTTCGTGTGAGATCAATCGGCGCCGCGCCACGAATTAGAGCAACGCCTCGATATCAGCCGCGATATCCTCCGGCTTTGCCGTGGGGGCATAGCGGCGGACGACTTTGCCGGAGCGGTCGATGAGGAACTTGGTGAAGTTCCATTTGATCCCCTTCGACCCCAGCAGCCCCGGCGCTTCCTCCTTCAGCCACTGGTAGAGCGGAGTGGCAGCGGGACCGTTGACCTCGACCTTGCCCATCAGCGGAAACGAAAGGCCGAAATTGACCTGGCAGAACTGGTCTATTTCTTCGGCACTGCCAGGTTCCTGATTGCCGAACTGGTTGCAGGGGAACGCCAGCACCTCGAGCCCGCGCGCGCCGTATCGCTGCCACAAGGCTTCGAGGCCGGCATATTGCGGGGTGAAGCCGCACTTGCTGGCGGTGTTGACCACCAGCAGCACCTTTCCAGCCTTTTCGGTCAGCGAAAGGGTCTGTCCGTTGGGCAGGGTGGCGGTGAAGTCGGCGATCGTCCGGGCGGTCATCCCGCCGTTTTACGGGGAAAGTCCGGCCGCTGATAGAGGGCAACAATTTCATGCGGCGCATATGTCCGGTCGCCGGCGCGCTCGATCATGTATTCGCGGCGGTCGCTCTCCGGCAGGTTGGCGACATAACGAACGAGATCGGCAAAGGTCGAACGGCGCGAGGCGGTCAGGTCGTGAAGCAGGCCGGCACCGCCGCTCAGCGAGGGGTCGCGGTGGTGCAGGGTCGCGGCATCATCCCAGTCGATGCCGTCGCCGCCGGGCTCGCCGGCAAATGTGGTCGGATTATGGGCCATGGTGCCTCCGTCTGGAATGGCAGGGGCAGTTTCCCCGCCTCGCTCTGTAAACGGTTGGCGGGCAGCGAAAGTTCCGTCGCGGATTGTCGCGGTTACTCCAGCCGCCCCTCATGCAGGCGCACGACCCGGTCCATGCGGGCGGCAAGGCGCTCGTTGTGGGTGGCGATGAGCGCGGCCGAGCCGTGGGACCGGACGAGGTCGAGGAATTCGGCCAGCACGCGATCCGAGGTCGCTTCGTCGAGATTGCCGGTCGGTTCGTCGGCCAGGACCAGTTTCGGGCGGTTGGCGAGTGCACGGGCGACCGCGACCCGCTGCTGCTCGCCACCCGAAAGCTGGCTGGGACGGTGGGACAGGCGGGCGGCGAGACCCAGCGCGGACAGCAGTTCGGCGGCCCGCGCCTCCGCCTCGACGCGGGGGCGGCCGACCACGAGCTGCGGCATGACGACATTTTCCTGGGCGGTGAAATCCGGCAGCAGGTGGTGGAACTGGTAGACGAAGCCCAGCTGGTCGCGCCGCACCACGGTGCGCTCGTCGCTCGTCAGTGCGGTCACATCCTGGCCGGCGATCTCGATCCTGCCGCCGAAGCCGCCTTCGAGCAGGCCGACCGCCTGCAGCAGCGTGGACTTGCCGGAGCCGGATGGGCCGAGCAGGGCGACGATCTCGCCCGGCGCGATGGCGAGATCGACCCCGCGTAGGACGGAGATGGTGACATCGGCTTGGGTGAAATCGCGGGTCAGGCCGCTGAGACGAACGGTCGCTTCACTCATAGCGCAGGACCTGCACCGGATCGGTCGAGGCGGCCTTGAACGCCGGGTAGAGCGTGGCGAGGAAGCTGAACAGCAGCGCCATCAGGCAGATCACGGTGATTTCCACCGGATCGCTGCGGGAAGGAAGCTCGGTGAGGAAACGGATCTTCGGGTCCCACAGGTTCTCGCCGGTCACCGTGCCGACGAGGTTCACCACGTTCTGCCGGAAATAGAGGAACACGAAGCCGAGCACCACGCCTGCCAACGTGCCGAGCGCGCCGATCAGGAAGCCGGTGGTGACGAAGATCTTGAGCATCGAGCGGCGGCTGGCGCCCATCGTGCGCAGGATGGCAATGTCCCGCGTCTTGGCCCGCACCAGCATGATCAGGCTAGAGAGAATGTTGAACACCGCCACCAGCACGATGATCGACAGCACGACGAACATCGCCACCCGTTCGACCGCCAGCGCCTCGAACAGGCTGGCGTTGATCGTCTTCCAGTCGGTGACGACGGCCTGGCCCTGCAATTGCCTGGCCAGGGGGGCCAGGGTCTGCGCGGCGGTGTCGGCATCGGTCGTCCGCACCTCGATCATGCCGATCGAATCGCCCGAGAGCATCAGGGTCTGCGCATCCTGGATGGGCATGACGACATAGGTATTGTCGTAGTCATAGACGCCGATCTCGAAGATCGCGGCGACGCGGAATGCGACCTGGCGCGGCACGGTGCCAAAGGGGGTGGACTGGCCGGCGGGATTGATCACGGTGATCGTGTCGCCGATCCGGGCGCCGATGTTTTCCGCCAGACGCGAACCGATGGCGGCATTGCCCGCATTCGGCGTCAGCGGAGCCAGCGAACCGGCGACCAGCTTCGGTTTCAACCCGGCGATATCGGGCGCGGTGTTGCCCCGTGCGAGGATCGCCTGGACGCGGCCATTGAAGGTGACCAGCAATGGCTGCTCGATCAGCGGGCTGGCCTTGGTGACGCCCGGCGTCGCCTCCACCTGGCGCAGCACCTGCTGCCAGTTGTCCAGGCGGCCGCCATAGGCCTGGATCACCGCGTGGCCGTTCAGGCCGACGATCTTGTCCACCAGTTCGGCGCGGAAGCCGTTCATCACGCTCATGACAATGACCAGCGCCGCCACGCCGAGCATGACCGCGACCAGGCTGATCCCGGCGACGAGCGCGATGAACCCCTCGCCTTTCCCGGGCAGCATGTAGCGCCGGGCGATGGTCCATTCGAAAGGGCTGAGCAGCAAGTCCGGTCCCGTCCAGAGGTGGGCATGTAGGGCGGGGTTTAGGTGGCAAACTGGCTTGCCGCAATGGTTGTTCCCCGAGGGGAAGCAATAGGGAAGCCGGGAATTCGGCACCCCCCGGATCCCGAAGGCATTGCATTGCGCGACCGAGCGGCGCCGCGCAACGGCTTCAAAGCACTGTCCCGAAGGCGCTCCTCGTCAATAGGTCAGGCGAGCGTGGCTATCGGGTGCGGATAGCAAATCCCCGGCAATCCCTTCTGCCCTTCGAAGACCGCGGGCTCAGGCCCTCAGAGCAGACCGCACAGGCGCAGCAGCCAGGTATGGCTGCGGGCAAGGCGCTCGACCACTTCGGTGGTGAGGCTGCCCGGGCGGATGGAATTGAGGTAGACGCGGGATCCGATCAGCGCGCCGGCGAAGAGGATGACCCCGAGCGCTTCGGGATCGACTTCATCGCCGGCGCTCATCACTGCCGGGGTCGTGACGAGGTTCGCCACGAGATCGTCCCACCGCGGATAGCGGTCACGGATATCGCCGGCGGAGATGAACTCGTCGATCCACAGCTTCATCACTTCGGGATTGGCGAGCACGAAGCGGATCACGTCGGCCAGGCGCGATTCACTTTCGCCCTCGACGTTGAAGCCTTGGGCGATCTGTTCGGCTGACCAGGCTTGCACCGCTTCGATCAGGACCTCGCGGCTGTCGAAATGGTAGTAGACGGTGGAGCGGTTGATGCCGGATTCGCGGGCCAGGGCAGAGATCGACAGTGCTTCCGTCCCCAGGACGCTGATCAATTCGACGGCCTTTTCAATGAGCAGCCGGTGCGTTTCATCGAAGTTCCGGTTTCTGCGGCGTCGTTCCGGCAGCCTTTGATGTTCCATGCTTCCCCTGTTCATGGCTCCGGCCCGAAAGAAATCGAAGCTGGAGGATGCCGATCGCCGCCCCGGCTTTCGAAGCACAGCTATAGCTCACAAACAGTTCACTGGATCAAGTTTATTGTCAATGAACAGAAATTTTTTGCGGAATGGCAGAGACTCAGACTTTATTCAGCACATCTGTTGGAATTTTCCGGTCAATTGCAGCGAATACGATTGTCGCAGCGAGAGATGCGGGCGCGTCGCCTTTCCCGCCCCTTGCGGCAGGGTCGGGCTGGCAACGCAATCCTTGCCCGAGATCTCACCGGGATGCGAATGTCAGGCGAGGCCGGCGTGGACCAGGGCCGCGTCGACGGCGGCGCGGGCGGCGGCGTTGCACGGGACCAGCGGCAGGCGCAGGTCTTCCGGGAACCAGTCATGCACCCGGGTCATCGCATACTTGCAGGGGCCGGGAGAGGCATCCTCGAACATCGCATAGTGCAGCGGGTAGAGCCGATCGCTCAGTTGGCGGGCGAGCGCGAGGTCGCCGGCGGCGCAGGCGGCCTGGAAATCGGCGCAAAGGCGCGGCGCGACATTGGCGGTGACCGAGATGCAGCCCGATCCGCCCGCCGCGTTGAACGGCAGGGCCAGTTCGTCGTCGCCGGAAAGCTGGCAGAATGCGCGGGCGATGCCCATGCGGTGGTCGGCCACGCGGGAGAGATCGCCGCTGGCGTCCTTGATGCCGACGAAGCGATCCGGGTAGCGGTTGGCCAGTTCGCAGACGGTCTCCGGCTTGATGTCGGTCACCGTGCGGCCCGGCACGTTGTAGAGCACGATCGGCAGGTCGGAGTTTTCCGCCAGGTACGAGAAATGCGCGATCAGGCCGGCCTGGCTGGGGCGGTTGTAATAGGGCGCGACGACCAGCGCAGCGGCGGCGCCGGACTTCTGCGAAAAGGTCATGTGCAGCAGGGCATTGCGGGTGTCGTTGCTGCCGCAGCCGGCGATGACGGGGACGCGGCCGGCGGCCTGCTCGATGCAGACCTCGATCACCCGGTGGTGCTCGGCATTGGAGAGCGTCGAAGCCTCGCCGGTGGTGCCGCAGGGGACCAGAGCGGCGGAGCCCTGCTCGATCTGCCAGTCGACCAGCCGGCGGAAGCCGGCCTCGTCGAACGCGCCGTCGCGAAACGGGGTCACCAGAGCGGGAATTGAGCCCGAAAACATCACCGTGTCCTTATCTGTCACTCATTGCATGGCATGGGGACTTGGGCCATGTGACCGGTCCCCCACACGCCGGCCACGATTTTCCGGCCGTTCATCGCCTGATAAGGAGCCGTGGCCCTTCATGTCCAGCATGCATCGCACCATGGCATCGCTGTTCCTGCTGGGTCTCGTCTCCCTGTCCGCCCCGGCGCAGTGCCAGGACGGGGCCGAATGGGACCGGGCCCGCGCGCAGCTGATCGCCAGCCAGCCCGGGGCGATTTCCGCCGCGGTGTCCCGCTGGCAGGCGCTGAGCGCCGGTAGCAACTGGCAGTTCGCCGACTATGCCGGGTTCCTGCTGGCCTATCCCGGGTTTCCCGACGAGGCCAAGCTGCGGCTGGCGGCGGAGAAGGCGCTGGAGACGGTTCCGGCCGAGGCGGCGCGGGTGCTGGCCTATTTCGACCGGCAGCCGCCGCTGACCAACCCGGCGCGGGGTCGCTATGCGCTGGCGCTGATGACCTATTCGCGGCCCGAGGCGGCGGCGACGGCGCGGGCGGCGTGGCGGGGCGGGACCATGGCGGACGGAGTCGAGGCTTCGCTGCTGGCCCGCTATGGCGCGGACTTCACCCCGGCCGACAACGATGCGCGGATGAATGCGCTGCTGTGGGACGGCAACGTCGACGCCGCAGTGCGGCTGGCGGCCAATCCGGCGACGCCGCTTTCGCCTGCGGCGCGAGGCCCGCTGATGGCACGACTGGCGCTGTTGCAGGGCGGCGATGCCGGGGTGGCCGGCACCGATCCGGCGACGATGGCGGATGCGGGATACCTCTATACCCGGGCGCGCAGGCTCTACCAGTCGGGTCAGGGCTATGCGGCGGCCGGATTGCTGGCGGCGCGGCCGGCGCTGAGCGCGCCGCCGCTCGATGCGCGCAAGTGGATCAACGTTCAGCTGGCGGTGGCACGCGATGCCTCGGCGACCGACGCGGTGCGGATCGCCGAGCGCATCGACGATGCCTTCGCCCCCGGCACAGACCTGCCCGGCCAGCCGTTTCCGGTCCGCGACGACTATACCTCGCTGATGTGGCTGGGCGGCACGTCCGCGCTGTGGGTGCTGCACGATCCGGCGCGGGCGGCGCCACTGTTCGCCCGCTATGCCGGCGCGGCGCGGACACCGCAGACCCGGGCCAAGGGCTATTACTGGGCCGGCCGGGCGCTGGCGCAGGCGGGGCAGGCCGGCGCGGCGGCGAACTTCTTCGAGCAGGCGGCGGTATACCCGGACCAGTTCTACGGCATGCTGGCGCTGGAGCGCCTGGGCCGGCAACTGCCGCCGCTGGCCGATCCGCCGCACCCGCAGCCGAGCGCGGACGCGCGGGCGGCGTTCTACGCCAGCCCGCTGACCCAGGCGGTGAGGGAGGTGGCGCGCAATGGCGAATGGCCGGTGACGATCCGCTTCTTCCGGGCCATCGCCGAACGGGCTCAGAGCGAGGCCGACTATGTGCTGGTCGCCGAGCTGGCACGCAGCCTCGGCCGACGCGATCTCGGCGTCGTGCTCGGGCAGGCGGCGACCAATGACCGGCTGGCGATGTTCCGGGGAGTCTCGTTTCCGCTGGTGCCGGTGCCGATCGGCAGCGACTGGACGATGGTCCATGCCATTTCCCGGCAGGAAAGCCAGTTTTCCCAGAATGCGGTCAGCCGCTCGGGCGCGCGCGGGCTGATGCAGCTTATGCCGGGAACCGCCGGGGACCAGGCGCGCAAGCTGGGCCTGCCCTTCAGCTTCGGTGCACTGATCTCCGATCCGCTGTTCAACATGACGCTGGGGGATGCCTATTTCGCCCGCATGATGGACACCTACCAGGGCTCCTATCCGCTGGCGGTGGCCGCCTACAACGCCGGGCCGGGCAACGTGAACAAGTGGCTGCGGGACCTGGGCGACCCGCGCCAGAGCGGGGACTGGATCAACTGGATCGAACGGATACCCTTCACCGAGACGCGCGGCTATGTCGCGCACGTGCTGGAGAATGCGGTGGTCTACGAGGCGATGTATCCGGCGAAAGCCAGCTACAAGGGGACGAACCCGCTGAGCCATTTCCTGGGCAAGCGGACGCCCGGATGAGCGCGGCGGCCGGGAAGCGGCCCGGGGAAGGGCCGCCGATCACGCCGGCCGGGTTCGCCGCCTTGCGGGCGCGCTACGACCACCTGCTGGGGACCGAGCGGCCGGCGATCGTCGAGATCGTCTCGTGGGCGGCGGGCAATGGCGACCGTTCCGAGAACGGCGACTATCTCTACGGGCGCAAGCGGATGCGCGAGATCGACCGCGAGCTGGCGCACCTGGCGCGGCGGATGAAGGCGGTGCGGGTGATCGATCCGGGCCGCCAGCAGGATCGGGGCCGCTGCTGGTTCGGCGCGACGGTCGAGATCGCCGACGAGGACGATGCGCGGCGGGTGCTGACGCTGGTCGGCGATGACGAGCAGGATGCCGGCGCCGGGCGGATCGGCTGGTCGGCGCCGCTGGCGCGGGCCTTGCGCGGGGCGGCGGTGGGCGACCTCAGGCGGGTCTCCCTGCCGGGCGGCGAGAAGGAATGGGAAGTGATCGGGATCGAATACCCCCCTTCCCCGGACTGATCAGAACTCGCTCCAGTCATCCTCCGCCGGGGCTGCGGACAGCGCCAGCGCGCCGTGCGTGGCCGGGAGGGCGGGGGCGGGCCTCGCGGCGCGTGGCAGCAGAGCCGGCGTGGCCGGCGCCTGATCGGCGATCGACTGGCGGCGCATGGTCATCGGATGGTCCTGCGCTTTTTCGCGCTCGGCACGGTTGCGCGTCTTGAACACCTTGACCAGGCCGTGGAGCTGGCCGGCCTCGCTGGCGAGGCTGCGGGTGGCGGCAGAGGTCTGTTCGACCATGGCGGCGTTGCGCTGGGTCATGCGGTCCATCTCGGCGACCGCTTCGGAGACCTGCTGCAGCTTGCCGGCCTGATGCAGGGCGGCTTCGGCGATCTCGTTGACCAAGGCCGTGACTTCATCGACCCGGGTGGCCATCTGGCCGAGCTTCTCGCCGGTCTGGCCGACCAGGGCGACGCCGGCGCCGACCTGCTGGGTGCTGGTGCCGATGAGGTCGCGGATGTTGCGGGCGGCATCGCCGGAGCGCTGGGCGAGCGCGCGGACTTCGGTGGCGACGACGGCGAAACCCTTGCCGGCCTCGCCGGCCCGCGCCGCCTCGACCCCGGCATTGAGCGCCAGCAGGTTGGTCTGGAAGGCGATGCCGTCGATCAGGTCGGTGATCTGGGTGATCTGCGCGGTGGATTTCTCTATCGCCGCCATCGCCTCGACGGCGGAGCGGACGACTTCGGCGCCGGCAGTGGCTTCCTGCTGGGTGGCCTCCATGGCCAGGCGGACGCTGGCGGCCGACGCGGCGGTTTCGCGGACGCTGCCGGTGACTTCGGTCATCGCCGCCGAGGTTTCCTCGATGCTGGCGGCCTGCTGTTCGTTGCGGGTGGCGAGGTCTTCGGTGGCGACCTTGATCTCCGCGACCGCGTTGGTCAGGCTGCCGGCGCCGACCCGGACCGAGCCGATCGCTTCGGCGAGCGCGGCGACGGCGTCGTTGTAGGTGGCCCGCAGCGCCGCGTAGGCCGGGGGGAATTCCGCCTCGATGCGGTATTCGAGGTTCCTGGCGGCGAGGCTGGCAAGCGCCTCGCTCAGCGCCTCGACAACCTCGCGCTGTTCGCGTTCGCCGGCCTGTTTCGCCAGCGCGGCTTCGCGGAAGACGCGGGCGGATGTGGCCATGGCGGCGATCTCGTCCTGCGCGTCGTAGCCGGCGAGAGTATCTTCATAGCGGCCGGTGGCCATTTCCTGCAGGGTGGCGGACAGGCGTTCGAGCGGGCCGACGACCGAGCGGCGGGTGTAGAGCATGGTCCAGGCCATGCCGGCGCCGCCGAGCAGGACGGCGGCGGCGAGCAGGACCTCGATGAACTGGGTGGCGCGGGCGTCGGCGGCGGCCTGGGCGTCGATGGTGGCCTTGAGCGCGGCGTTGAGCCGGTCCTGCACGCCCTCGAAATTCTCGAAGCTGGCGACGAAGGCATCGAGCGCCGGGCCAGCGGAGGCGGGATCGGCATGGATGGCGGCGGCGGCGGCGCGGGCCTTGGCGACGTAATCCTGCTGGGGGGCGCGGACGGCGGCGACCTGAGTGGCGAGCGGCTCCGGATAAGTCTGGGCGTAGACGAAGCCGTAAGCGGATTCGAGGCTGGCGATGTCTTCGCCGAGCGAACTGTCACCGGCCTTGACCAGGGCGGCATCGCCGCGCGTGGCGCCGTCCTTGATGCGCAGGACGTCGTTCTGGATGGCGTCGTGCTTCATGTCGCCATACATCTGGCGATTGGTGACCTGGTTCATCACCCGCAGGAAATCGGCGCTGTGGTGCAAGCCGTAGCTGACGCGGAGGGTGGCGGCGCACTGGATGGTGCTGAGGATCGCCAGGGCGGCGAGATATTTCAGCATCCGCTGCCTGATGGTTCCGCCGAACAATGCCTGCATGACCTGTGTCCCCTGCCCCGACCCCGGACGTCGAATCCCTCCGGGCGAATGAAGCACCCGGACCTTCCTGCAACGGTTAGCGGGCGAATGGGGAATTTCGGGTTTTCGCCGGACTGCGGGTTCCTCCATAAGAACCGAATGGTGTCTTTTCCGCCCGTGCGCGATCTGCGATAGCGGCGGCATGGCCGAGATCGTCAACCTGCGCATGGCGCGCAAAGCCCGGGACCGCCGCGAGAAGGAGGCGGCGGCCGGGGCGGCGCGGGCGCGGCATGGCGAAGCCGCGCCGGCGCGGAAGGGGCGCGAGGCGCAAGCCCGGCGCGAGGCACGCAAGCTCGACGGGCACCGGCTGGGCGACGATATGCCGGACGGGGACGGGTGATGCGGACGACGTTTTCCGAGGCGACGGTGCGGCTTTATCACCTGATTGACGGGGCCGAGGGCGGCAGCGCGCAGACGCTGCTCTATGGGCCGCTGGCCGAGGCCATGCGGGTGGCGGCGGCGCAGGACGAGGCGGTGCAGGACGGGCTTTATATCGCCACCGACAACGACGTGATCGCCTGGCGCGATCTGGCCGGGGGGTGAGCGAGGTGAGCCTGAAACGGGGAAGATTGAAGAGAAGGCCGGGGATTTACCATCCCCGGACCCCGGTGAAATCGGCGTGAGGGCGCGATCTCGCGGTCGTGCGCGACTGGAAGCGCCGCAGGCAGTTTGTCCGCTTCGCGGAGAGCGCGCAACGACGAAGGGCAGCGCGAGACAAAGTTTACCGGGGTCCGGGGATGGTAAATCCCCGGCTTTCCTCCTTGCTTGCATTCTGGCCATCACCGCCAGCACACCGGCAATGGCGCGAGACAGTCTAGGCATGTTCGACGGCTGGGGCGCGTTTCGCGATCCCGCCGTGCCGCGCTGTTATGCGATTGCCGTGCCGGAAAAGGGGGGCGGCTATGCCGATGTCGGCGTGTGGCCGAGGCGGCATGTGCGCGGGCAGGTGCATTTCCGGCTTTCGCGGGTGCCGCAGGGCAAGGAGGCGCCGCGGCTGGTGGTCGGCGGGCGGCGGTTCGCGCTCATGGCGAGCGGGCGGGATGCCTGGCTGGCAGACGGGCGGGCGGAGGCGGCGGTGCTGGCGGCGATGCGGTCGTCGGCGGGGATGACGGTGAGTGCGCGGGGTGGAGAGGGCAAGCTGTTTACCGACGGCTATCGGCTGGCGGGCGCGGCTTCGGCGATCGATTCGGCGCTGGTGGGATGCGCCGGGGGCGGTTGACTGGCTTTTTGCCGGCGGCGGCGCTATATGGGCCATTCCCATGACCAGCACATCCCTCATGTCCATTCCGGGCGTCATCGACCCGGTGCCTGTTCCCCGTGACGTGACGCCGCGCGCCGATGGCAGGGTCGACCTGATCGGCCTGCCCCGGCCGCGCATTGCCGAGCTGTTTGGCGAGGCCGGGCTCGATGCCAAGGCGGCGAAGCTGCGGGCGCGGCAGGTGTTCCACTGGCTCTACCATCGCGGGGTGACCGACTTCGAGGCGATGACCGACATTGCCAAGACGATGCGGCCGTGGCTGGCGGAGCGGTTCGTCATCGGGCGGCCGGAGGTGGTGCTCGGGCAGGTTTCCGAGGACGGGACGCGCAAGTGGCTGCTCAGGACGGCGGACGGGCACGAGTTCGAGATGGTGTTCATTCCCGATGCCGACCGGGGGACGCTGTGCGTGTCCTCGCAGGTGGGCTGCACGCTCAATTGCCGGTTCTGCCATACCGGCACGATGCGGCTGGTGCGCAACCTGACGCCGGGCGAGATCGTCGGCCAGGTGATGCTTGCGCGCGATGCCCTGGGGGAATGGCCGAAGTCTGCCGGCGATACGCGGGTGGCGACGATGGCCGGGCTGGATGAGGAGGAGTCGGAAGGGTCCTATTCCGCGGACGGTCGGCTGCTGACCAACATCGTGATGATGGGGATGGGCGAGCCGCTGTATAATTTCGACAATGTGCGCGATGCGCTGCGGCTGGTGATGGACGGGGACGGGCTGGCGCTGTCCAAGCGGCGGATCACGCTTTCGACCAGCGGGGTGGTGCCGATGATGGCGCGCTGTGGCGAGGAGATCGGGGTCAACCTCGCGGTGTCGCTCCATGCGGTGAACAAGGAAGTGCGCGACGAGATCGTGCCGATCAACCGCAAGTTCGGGCTGGAGGAACTGCTCAGCGCGTGTGCGGCTTATCCCGGCGCAAGCAATGCGCGGCGGATCACGTTCGAATATGTGATGCTCAAGGACAAGAACGACAGCGACGCCGATGCGCGGGAGCTGGTGCGGCTGATCAAGCAATACAGGCTGCCGGCGAAGGTGAACCTGATTCCGTTCAATCCGTGGCCGGGGGCGATCTACGAGTGTTCGACGCCGGAGCGGGTGCGGCGGTTTTCCGAGATCGTGTTCGGAGCGGGGATCAGCGCGCCGGTGCGGACGCCGCGAGGGCGGGATATCGACGCGGCTTGCGGGCAGTTGAAGACGGCGGCGCAGAAGATGAGCCGGGCGGAGCTGGACCGGCTGGCGGAGGAGAAGCAGGCCGCCTTGGCCTGAGCGTCCGGTCCCGGCATGGGATGGCTGGGTTTGACAGCAGGTGCATCGGGCTTTGATTTCCCGAGCGCGTCGGTAGCCTCGCACGGCGTGCGTGGACTTCGCTGCCGTGACGAGCTGGCCATGGCTCCCGCCGCCGCGATGGCGATAAATTCACTCCATCACATGCTGGGACCGAACAATCAGGCGGCGGCTTCCTTGCCCTTGAGCACGCGGATCGGTTCCTTGCGGCCTTCGACGACGTCCTTGTCGACGACGACTTCGGCGATGCCGTCCTCGGTCGGGATGTCGAACATGGTGTCGAGTAGCATGCCTTCGACGATCGAGCGCAGGCCGCGGGCGCCGGTCTTGCGTTCGATGGCCTTCTGGGCGATCGCCTCGAGGGCGTCGTCGGTGAAGGTCAGGGTGACGTCCTCGAGCTCGAACAGCTTCTGGTACTGCTTGACCAGCGCGTTCTTCGGTTCGCGCAGAATCTTGACCAGGGCGGCGATGTCGAGGTCTTCGAGCGTGGCGATGACCGGCAGGCGGCCGACGAATTCGGGGATCAGGCCGAATTTCAGCAGGTCTTCCGGTTCGGCCTTCTGCAGCAGTTCGCCGACCTTGCGCTTGTCCGGGTCGGCGACGTGGGCGCCGAAGCCGATCGAGCGCTTCTGCAGGCGATCGGCGATGATCTTTTCGAGGCCGGCGAAGGCGCCGCCGCAGATGAACAGGATGTTGGTCGTATCGACCTGGAGGAATTCCTGTTGCGGATGCTTGCGGCCGCCCTGGGGCGGGACGGAGGCGGTGGTGCCTTCCATCAGCTTGAGCAGGGCCTGCTGCACGCCTTCGCCGCTGACATCGCGGGTGATCGACGGGTTTTCGGCCTTGCGGCTGATCTTGTCGATCTCGTCGATGTAGACGATGCCGTGCTGGGCCTTCTCGACGTTGTAGTCGCTGGCCTGGAGCAGCTTGAGGATGATGTTCTCGACGTCCTCACCCACATAACCGGCTTCGGTCAGCGTGGTGGCGTCCGCCATGGTGAACGGCACGTCGAAGGTCTTGGCCAGGGTCTGCGCCAGCAGGGTCTTGCCCGAACCGGTCGGGCCGACAAGCAGGATGTTCGACTTCGACAGTTCGACATCGCCGCCTTTGCCGCTGTGCTTGAGGCGCTTGTAGTGGTTGTGGACGGCGACCGAGAGCACGCGCTTGGCGCGGTCCTGGCCGATCACGTAATCGTTCAGCGTCTCGAAGATGTCACGCGGGGATGGCACGCCGCCATCCTTCTTGCCGGCGATGCCGGCCTTGGTTTCCTCGCGGATGATGTCGTTGCACAGCTCGACGCATTCATCGCAGATGAACACCGTCGGCCCGGCGATGAGCTTGCGCACTTCGTGCTGGGACTTGCCGCAGAAGCTGCAGTAGAGGGTGCTCTTCGCGTCGGATCCGCTCAATTTGGTCATGCCTTGTCCCGTTGCCGGTGTGTGGGGTCGGACTCACGCAGTGTAGTCAGGCGCCCGTCAATATCAACCTCTCGCGCTCTAGCAGGGATTTCCTTGCCCCTTGCTGAAGCGCGAGCGGGGATCATTCCTTGTCCGTCGCGCCAACCGCGTCAGTATCCGGACGGGTCTCGAACACCTTGTCTACCAGGCCGAACGCTCTGGCTTCCTCGGCGTCGAGCCAAGTGTCGCGGTCGAGCGCGGTCTCGATCTCGGCCAGCGACTTGCCGGTGAATTTAACGTAGCATTCATTCAGCCGCTGGCGCAGGCGCAGGATCTCGCGGGCCTGGATCTCGATGTCCGCCGCCATGCCGCGCGCGCCGCCGGAGGGCTGGTGGATCATGATGCGGGCGTTGGGCAGGGCGATGCGGCGACCCGGCTCACCGGCGGCGAGCAGGAAGCTGCCCATCGAGCAGGCCTGGCCGATGCAGACGGTGCTGACCTTGGGGCGGATGTACTGCATGGTGTCGTAGATCGCCAGGCCGGCAGTGACGACGCCGCCGGGCGAGTTGATGTACATCGCGATGTCCTTGGACGGGTTTTCCGATTCCAGGAACAGGAGCTGGGCGACGATCAGCGAGGCCATGTGGTCCTCGACCTCGCCGGTGACGAAGACGATGCGTTCGCGCAGCAGGCGGCTGAAGATGTCGAAGCTGCGTTCGCCGCGGCTGGTCTGCTCGACCACCATCGGCACGAGGGCGCCGGTGACCGGATCGCGCTCGAACTTACCCTGGGCACCGCTGGCGCCGAACAGATCCAACATCAAGATTCCCTCGTCATCAGAAGGCCGCCGGAGTGGGCGGCCGAAAAGCCGATCGCCTATGTCGCGTGGGCAGGTGCGATGTTCAAGGGCGTTAACCCATCGATCCGCTGCCCATGGGTGTTTTGGGACAAAAAGATTGCCAAACCTTGCCACGGCTTACGGGGGGATGCCCGGTGCAGCCGGTTGAGCGGGCTGGCATTTTTATGTGCGGAAACGACCGCGGCCCTGCGCCCGGAAGAGCGCAGGGCCGCAGCTTGCCCGTGGGGACGGGAATTATTCGGCGTCGGCGCCTTGCGCCTTCTTCTTGGCGGGAGCCTTCCGCTTGGGCTTTTCAGCAGCGTCTGCGGTCGGTGCTTCCTCGGCAGGTGCGGCTCCCTCGGCCGCGCTCGGGGCAGGCTTCTTCTTCGCAGGGGCCTTCTTCGGCTTTTCGGCGGCCTCTGCCTCGGCGGCCGGGGCTTCACCGGTCACCTCGGCGTCAGCGGCGGCGGCCTTCTTGGCCTTCTTCGGCTTGGCGCCGTGGTCGTGCCCATGATCATGGTTGCAGTCCGGACCGTGGACATGGCCTTCCTCGGCCTCGACGGCGGCCTGGAGTTCTTCCTTGGTCACTTCGCGCTCGGTGACGTCGGCCTGCTCGAACAGGAAGTCGACGACCTTTTCCTCGTAGAGCGGGGCGCGCAGCTGGGCGGCGGCCATCGGCTCGTTCTGGAGGTACTCGACGAAGCGCTGGCGGTCTTCCGGGCGGTATTGCTGGGCGGCCTGGTTGACCAGCTGGTTCATCTCCTGCTGGCTGATCTCGACATTGTTGGCCTGGCCGATTTCCGAGAGCAGCAGGCCGAGGCGGACGCGGCGCACGGCGATGGCGCGGTAGTCGTCCTTCTCCGCCTCGATCTCCCTGAGCGCCGCCTCGGGGTCTTCCTCGTGGCTGGCTTCGTGAGTCAGCTGCTGCCAGATCTGGGCGAATTCGGCCTCAACCATCGATTCCGGCACCGCGAAATCGTGGCCGGCGGCGAGCTGGTCGAGCAGCTGGCGCTTCATCTGGGTGCGGGTCAGCCCGGCCGTCTGCTGCTCGACCTGGCCGCGCATCAGGTTGCGCAGGGTCTCGAGATCGGGCAGGCCGAGGTTCTTGGCGAATTCGTCGTCGATCACGGTTTCGGCGGCGACCTTCACCGCCTTGACGGTGACGTCGAAGGTGGTTTCCTGGCCCTTGAGGTTTTCCGCCGGATAATCGGCCGGGAAAGTGACGGTGATGGTGCGGGTGTCACCGGCCTTGACCCCGGCCAGCTGTTCCTCGAAGCCGGGGATGAAGCGGCCGGCGCCCAGTTCGATCGCCGCGTCCTCGGCCTTGCCCCCGTCGAACTCGACGCCATCGAGCTTGCCGACGAAATCGACGACGATCTGGTCGCCGTTTTCCGCCGCCTTGCCCTCGGGCGCATCCTCGAAGCGCTTGGCCGAGGCGGCGATGCGCTCGACCGCCTCGTCGATCTCGGCATCGGCGACGGGAACAACCAGCTTTTCAAGCTTGAGGCCCGAGAGGTCCGGCGCGGCGATGACCGGCAGGACTTCGAGCGAAATTGTCAGTTCGGCGTCCTTGCCCTGCTCGTAGCCCTCGCCCAGCGCGATCTGCGGCTGAGTAGCCGGGCGCAGCGAATGGTCGGTCACCACTTTGTCCAGGCTCTCGCGGATCGCGGTGTTCAGCGCTTCCTGGTGCAGCGCCGGTCCGTGCATCTTCTTCAGCAGGTTGGCCGGCACCTTGCCGGGACGAAAGCCGGGCATCCGGGCCTGGGGCGCCATGCGGGTGACCTCGCCCTCAATCCGGGCGGTGATGGTGGCCGCCGGAATCGTCACGGTGTAGGCGCGCTTCAGGCCCTCGTTGCTGGTCTCGACAATCTGCATGATGGTGGTTCGCCTTCTTTATCTCGCTGGGCGGCGCCGGTGCGCTCGGGCGGAAGCTGGTGCGGGCGAAGGGACTCGAACCCCCACATCTTGCGATACTGGAACCTAAATCCAGCGCGTCTACCAGTTCCGCCACGCCCGCAATGCGACGAAGCCCGAAAAACTCAAGGCAGCGCCCTTAGTCGGACCGGGGGCAAAGGGCAAGGGGACCGGAGGGATCGCTTGTCGATCCCGACCACAAACCGGAGGGATCGCTTGTCGATCCCGACCACAAACCGGAGGGATCGCTTGTCGATCCCGCCCACGATCAGACTCGGGCGACTCCAGCCGGAAACCACGGGAACCGGCCTTCGCGCAATTACTTCAACAGAGAGGCGGGCACCCCTGCCCTGCCCTATTTGCGAGGAACCCATGATGGCCAGCCAGCCGCCGGAAGAACTGCCCGACCCCGATCCCGACGTGATCGACCCGACCGTGCCCGGCGAACTGCCGCCAGTGATCGAGCCGGGGAACGAGCCGGTGGCCCCGCCGAACGAGTTTCCGCCCGATTCGCCCGGCGAATATCCGCCGAGCGAGCCGGGGGTGGACATGCCGACGCGGGCCTAGGCCAATCCGACCAGCCGCGCGAGCGCCTGCAGGCGCGAGAGCCAGGAGGCCGGCGTCGCCGGGGCTGGCGCGGCGAGGTCGGCCGGGCAATCGAGGCAGCGGGCCTGGGCGCCGGTGCCGGCGACGATGCGGGTGGCGTCGGCAAGCGTGCGGGCGATGGCCTGTTGCTGGCGCCGGGCGACGAGGCCGGCGAAATCGGTGGCGGCGTCGCTGCCATCGTCGCTGGCCGTATCGTCGTCGCTGAGCATGGCCTTGAGCCGCGCCAGCGGCCTGCGTTCGCCCGCGAGCAGGACCGGGTGCCATTCGCCGGGATCAAGGTGAGCCTGACCGGCGGCCCAGGTCAGGGCTTCGTCCAGCCCCCCCTGTTCATCGACCAGGCCGATCTGCTGCGCGGTCCTGCCGTCCCAGACGCGGCCTTGGGCGATGGCGTCGATCTCCTGCGGGGTCTTCCTGCGGGCGGTGGCGACGAGGCCGACGAAGCGGTGGTAGCCGGATTCGATGTTGGCCTGGAGCATGCGTTCGACCTCGGGCGTCAGGCCGGAGAGCGGATCGGGCTGGCCGGATAGCGGCGTCGTGCGGACGCCGTCGGCGGTGACGCCCCAGTTGGCCAGGGCCTTTTCGAATGAGGGAATGACGGCGAAGATGCCGATCGAGCCGGTGATCGTTGCCGGGCGGGCGAAGACGCGGGCGCCGGTGGTCGAGACCCAGTAGCCGCCGCTGGCCGCGACATTGGCCATCGAGATGGCGACAGGGATGCCCCTGGCCTTTTGCCGCAGGATGGCGGCGCGGATCGCTTCCGAGCCTGTCACTGACCCGCCAGGGGAATCGACACGGACGACCAGAGCGGCGATGTCCTGTTTTCCCGCATTGTCGATGAGGCGGGCGATGCGTTCGCCGCCGGCGCTGCCGGGGCCTTCCTTGCCGTCGAGGATATCGCCGGCGACGGTGACGACGCCGACGGCCTTGCCGGTGCTGGACGCGGGGTGGGCGGCAAGGATGGCGGCAAGGGTGCTGTGGGCGAAATTGCCGGGGCGGGTATCGACCGGGTCGGTCCCGACCACGCGGGCGACGCGGGCGCCGAATTCGGCACGCGAGCCGATGCGATCGACCAGGCCGGCGGCGAGCGCAGCCTTGGCGGCATCGCCCCCGGCGGCATCGAGCCAGCCGGCGGGATCGGCGGTGACCTGGGCGATCTGCGCCCTGGGCCGGGCGGCGGCGACATTGGCCTGCCAGTCCTGCCACAGGGCGGCGTAAAGCTGCTGGCGGGCGGTGCGGGAGGGATCGGACTGGTCGTTGCGGATGAACGGTTCGACGAAATCCTTGTAAGTGCCGACGCGGAAGACGTGGACGTCGATCTTCAGTTTTTCCAGCAGCTTGGCATAGTAGAGATGGAAGCCGCCGGGACCGGTGACGAAGACCCCGCCCAATGGATCGACCCAGACCTCGCCGGCGTGGGCGGCGAGCAGCAAGCCGGAATCGCTCAGCATGCGGGCGAAGGCGAGGACCGGCTTGCCGGTCTTGCGGACGCGGTCCAGCTCGGCGCCGACCTCCTCGACGTGGACCTGGCCGCCGCCTTCGAACTTCGACAGGTCGAGCACGACCGCCTTGACCTTGGGATCGCTCGCCGCGGCACGGAGCGCGAGGATCAGGTCGCGCTGGCGGATCTCGTGCGGGCGCGGAGTGCCGGAGAGCGCCAGCGACAGCGGGTCGATCTCGCTCGGCTCCTCGACGATGCGGCCATCGAGCGCGAGCAGGAGCGCGCCGGAGCGCATCGCGGCGGGCGTGCCGCCGGCGAGGATCGCCATGTGCAGCAGGCCGAAGAACAGGAGCAGGAGCAGGAGGACCAGGCCGTCCTTGATGGCGACGAGCAGGTGCCAGACCTTGCGGGCGAATTCCATGTGGCGCGATGATCCTGTTTGGCGGTCCCCATGGATGGGTAACAGAGTGGGGTGGGTGCGGCAAATCGGCTGGAAGGGAAGGAAGGGGAAGACCAGGGTTTTATCATCCCCGGAATCGATGCCGCTTCGACTTGAGCCGGCAGCCCGCGCAAGCTAGGGCACTGGCTTCAATGACATCGACAGATTCTTCCCCTGCCCCGGGCCGCTATCCGGCGGGTTCGCTGGCATTTCCGCATCGTGGGCTGCTCGGGCTGGCCGGGCTGGCGCCGCATGAGCTCATGTTCCTGCTGGACGAGGCGGAGCAGTGGGTTGCGCTGAACCGGCAGCCGCAGAAGCGGGCGGAGCTGCTGGCCGGGCTGACGATCATCAATGCCTTCTTCGAGAACTCGACGCGGACGCTGCTGAGCTTCGAAATCGCCGGCAAGCGGCTGGGGGCGGACGTCGTCAACATGCACGCGGCGACTTCGAGCGTGAAGAAGGGCGAGACGCTGATCGACACGGCGATGACGCTGAACGCGATGCGGGCCGATGCGATCGTCATCCGGCACGGGTCTTCGGGCGCGGTGCGGCTGATCGCCGACAAGGTGGACTGCCCGGTGCTCAATGCCGGCGACGGGCAGCACGAGCACCCCACGCAAGGCCTGCTCGACGCGCTGACCATACGGACGGCCAAGGGGGCGATCTCGGGGCTGACGGTGACGATCTGCGGCGACATCCTGCACAGCCGGGTGGCGCGGTCCAACATCTTGTGCCTGACGACGCTCGGGGCCGAGGTGCGGGTCTGCGCGCCGCCGGCGCTGATGCCGGAGGGGATCGAGGGGATGAAGGTCACGCCCTATCACGATTTCGATGCGGCGCTGGCGGGGGCAGACGTGGTGATGATGCTGCGCCTGCAGCAGGAGCGGATGCAGGGGCAGTTCATCGCCTCGCCGCGCGAGTACCGGCATCTTTACGGGCTGAGCCTGGAGCGGCTGGCCAGGGCCAAGGGGGATGCGGTGGTCATGCATCCCGGGCCGATGAACCGGGGGATCGAGATCGACAGCAATGTCGCGGACCTGGCGGGGCGATCGCTGATCACCGGGCAGGTCGAGATGGGGGTGGCGATCCGCATGGCTTGCCTCGACGTGCTGACCCGCAAGGGCCGGCGGGTGGAGGGCTGGGCATGAGGAATTCCGCGCCCCGCATCATCGTCAATGCCCGGCTCGTGCTGCCGGAGGGAGCGCCCTGCCCTGGCGCCGTGCGGATCGTCGGCGACCGGATCGCGGCGATCGGCGAGGTGGAGCCGGAACGGGGCGACGTGATCCACGATGCCGGCGGGCAACTGCTGGCGCCGGGGCTGGTCGATCTCGGCGTGTTCGCCATCGACAAGCCGGCATTCCACTTCGGCGGGATCACGCGGGCGGCGCTGATGCCGGACCAGAGCCCGCCGCTCGACCATCCGGCGCGGGTGAGGTTCGCCGCGCAATCCGGCAAGCCGGACTTGTGGGTCCATCCGCTGGCGGCCGCCACGCGAGGGCTGGAGGGGGCGGAGCTGGCCGAGCTGGCGCTGATGCGCGAGGCCGGGGCGCGGGCGGTGGCGACCGGGCGGCGGTGGATCGGCGATTCCGGCACGATGCTGCGGCTGCTGCGCTATGCCGGGATGCTGGGGCTCACGGTGATATCGCACGCCGAGGACGGCGGGCTGGCCGGCAACGCGGTGGCGACGGCGAGCGAGACGGCGACGCGGCTGGGGCTGCCGGCGGCGCCGGCCGAGGCCGAGGCTCTGGCCGTGGCGCGCGATATCGCGCTGGCCGAGATGGCGGGCGCGCGGCTGCACTTGCGGCAGGTGACGACGGCGGCCGGGCTGGCGCTGGTGCGCGCGGCCAAGGCGCGGGGCGTGCAGGTGACGGCGGGGGTGACGCCGGGACATTTCATGCTGAGCGACACGGCGATCGGCGATTTCCGCACTTTCACCCGGCTTTCGCCGCCCTTGCGCAGCGAGGCGGACCGCCATGCGGTGCTGGCGGCGCTGGCCGATGGGACCATCGACGTGATCGGCTCGGGCCACGATCCGCGCGGGCCGGAGGACAAGCGGCTGCCGTTCGCCGATGCCGAGCCGGGGATGGCCGGGGCGGAGACGGTGCTGCCGCTGACGCTGAGCCTGGTGCGCGATGGGGTGATCGACATGGCGCGGGCCTTTGCCCTGCTGGCGACGAATCCGGCGCGGCTGCTCGGGGTGAACGCGGGCGTGCTGGCAGTGGGGGCCGAAGCCGACCTTGCGGTGATCGACCCGGAGCGACCGTGGATCGTCAGCTCCGACCGGATGGCGGCGGCGGCGGGGAACACGCCGTTCGATGGCCTGCCGGTGCAGGGGCGCGTGACCGCGCTTTTCAAGGGCGGGATGCCGCTGGGTTAGGACACGAAAAGGGCCGCGAAATCGCGGCCCTTTGCGCTGTCGGTTTCGCGGCGATCAGCGGCGGGCGAGTTTTTCCGTGCTGCGGCCGACCTTGACCGCGAGCGACTGGCCGGGCTTGTCCGCCGCGTGGGCGAAGCAGGCGCCGCCGGACTGGCGCAGCGCGGAACAGGTGCCCTTGGCGCTGCCGGCATCGAAGCCGGCGGCAGCGACGCGCCAGAACCGGCGGCCATGGACCGTGGCCTGGCTGACCACCAGCTTGTGGCCGGCGATCTGCGGGTTGTTGCGGGTGTAGAAGGCGACGGCGCGTTCGGCGTTCTTTGCGCTGGAAAAGGCGCCAAGCTGGACGACATGGGTATCAGCCGCATTCGGCTCGGCGGCGACAGGCGCCGGCGCGACAGATTCCACGGGAGCACGACGGGCAAGACGCGACCGGACGGGCGCCTTGGCCGGCGCCGGCAACGGCTGGACGACCGGCTGGGAGATGGTGGTGAAGGGCACCGCCGGGGTGGCGGCGGCGAGGTCCACCGGAGCCGGCGCCGAAGCGGCGGCGGCGGCGAGGTCGACAGGTGCCGGGGCGGCGGCTGGCGCGGGCTCCGCAGCCGGAGCGGCCGCCAGCGCCTGTTCGGCCGGGGCGACCGGCGGCAGTTCGGCGGCCGGGGCGACCGCCGCCTGGACCGGTGCGGCTTCGGGCATCGTCGCGGCCGGTGCATTCAGCGCCAGCGCGGCCGGCAGGCCGGCATCGTCGCGGACCGGCACGCCGAGCAGGGTGGCGATGCGTTCGTGTTCGGCGCCAGTGCGCATCGACATCGCCCACTGTTCGAGGCGGGCGTCGATCTGGTCGGCGGGGACATCGACCGCAGCGGTCACCCGCGCTTCGGTCCAGCGGCCATCGAGCGCATAGGCATAGGCGAGGTTCTGGCGCAGCTTGGGCGTGGCGGGGCCGGCGCGGACCGCGTCGGACAGGATGCCGACGCCACGCGCCGATTCACCGGCAAGGGCATAGGCGAGACCGAGATCGCCGGCGGGAATCGCGGTGACGGCGTGATCGAGCGTGTTGACTGCGTCGCGGCTCTGGCTGCTGGCGACCTGCGCTAGGGCGAGGCCGAGCGCGGTGCGGCCGGTCTGGTCGCCGAGGCTGACGGCATCGGTGAGGGCGGCGACTGCCGAGGCGAAGCGGCCGGAGTGAAGATAGGCCTGGCCGAGCGCGGCGCGCAAGGCCGCGTCCTGCGGCCTGGCGGCGAGCGCCTTTTCACCGAGCGTCACGGCGCTGTCGGCCTGGCCGCTGGCGAGCAGGCGGGTGACGGCGGCGACCTCGGTGGACTTGCGCGGAGCGGCCTCGACAGCGGTCCCCGCCAGCAGCGCGGCAGCGATGGCGCTGCCCACGGCGAGGCGGCGCATCGTGGCGCGGCTGGAATGGATCGGCTTGGCGGTCATTTCTCGTTCCCCCTTTGAGAATTCGGCGCGTGACGTGGCTGGTTGAAAGTTGGCTGGTCGATCTGGGCGGCGAGCGCCGCGATTTCGGGTTTTTCGGCGAGCAGGCGGTCGAGCGCCTCGGTCACGACCTGCTGGGCGCTGCGGCCGGAGATCGTCGCGGCGAGACGCAGGGCGAGATGGCGATCGGCATCGAGCCGCAGAGTGAAAGCAGCGCGGCGGCCCTGTTCGCGGGCGCTGCGGCGCGGCGTGGCGGGCTGTTCGGTGGCCTGCTCGATAGGGGCACCGATGCGCGCAGCGATGGTTTCGTGCTGCTGATGAACCACTGGAATTGGCACGACTTCGTGCGCGGGCGCCGGTGCCGGTGCGGCGACAGGCTCCGGCGCCTGGGCGCCGAAGTCGTTCCAGCCGAGGTCTTCGGTCGGCGCATGGCGGATCGCGGCGGGGTCGAGGGCCTGCAGCGGCGAGCGCATGGCCGGGCGCGCAGCGCCCTTGCGGGCGAGCAGGCCGGCGGTCAGCGAGGCGATCGGGCGAGGTTCGGCCATCGTCAGTTCCCCCTCACGAGCCGGCGACGCGGCGGCCGAAGCCGGCGGCCCGCCCTGGACCCGAGTGCCCGTTCTGGCCGGGGACGGCGAACACGGTGCGGCGGAAGTTCTTTTCCAGCCGGTCCGAGATGTAGTTCCACAGGGACACGACTTCCTGGGCCGACTTGCCGTTGGGATCGACCTCCATGACCGTGCGGCCATCGATCATCGAGGCGGCGAAATCGACGCGGTTGTGCAGGGTGACCGGGGCGACGGTGCCGTGCTGGGAGAGTGCGACGGCGACCTCGGCGGTGATCCGGGCCTTGGCCATGGCGGCATTGACCACGAAGATCAGCGGCTTGCCGGCGCGTTCGCACATGTCCACGGTAGCGCCGACGGCGCGCAGGTCGTGCGGACTGGGGCGGGTGGGAACGACGATCAGCTCGGCCACCGAGATGACGCTCTGGATCGCCATGGTGATGGCCGGCGGGGTATCGATCACCGCCAGCTTGAAGCCCTGCGAGCGCAGCAGCGCGAGATCGGTGGCGAGGCGCGAGACGGTGGTCTGGGCGAAGGCGGGAAATTCGTCCTCGCGCTCGTTCCACCAGTCGGCCAGCGAGGCCTGGGGATCGATGTCGATCAGCACGACAGGGCCGGCGCCGGCGCGCTGGGCCTGCACGGCGAGGTGGCCGGACAAGGTGGTCTTGCCCGAGCCGCCCTTCTGCGATGCCAATGCGAGAACGCGCAATGTGGTGCCTTTCGGAAATTTCGGCGAATGCAATCGGGACTGGCTTCGCAGATCGTTCCTAATTTCCGGTTAAAGGCGCAGGGTCCGGCTTCGCGTATTTGCAGGCGATGCGGCGAAATATTGCGAAAATGTCGGTAAATGCTTTGCTAACCATGCTGAACCTATGAGAAACGGGCTTTTGCGGGATGGCTCGGCGCTGGGAAGCGGCCAGGGCACCCGCAAGGCCGGTCGGGGTGCGGCCGCCAGCGACGATGACCGCCCAGCCCGGCACCCGAGGCGGGAGACGATGAGGTTGGTGATGGATTCGCGTGGATTCGGGGGACGGAATTCGAAGTGGCTGGCGCCGCCGGTGATGGCACTGGCGCTGGTGCTGGGCGGCGCCGTGCCGGCACTGGCCGACGTCAAGGCGGGGGTCGATGCCTGGGCGCGCAGCGACTATGCCGCCGCGATCCGGGAATGGCAGGCGGCTGCCGACAAGGGCGATGCCGATGGCCAGTTCAACCTGGCCCAGGCCTACAAGCTCGGGCGCGGAGTGCCGCAGGACCTGGGCAAGGCCGAGGCGCTCTATGGCAAGGCGGCGGCGCAGGGCCATGTCCAGGCGGCGGACAACTATGGCCTGCTGCTGTTCCAGCGCGGCGAACATGCCCAGGCGCTGCCCTACATCAAGGGTGGAGCCGAGCATGGCGACCCGCGCGCGCAGTATCTCTATGGCATCGCGCTGTTCAACGGGGATGGCGTGGCCAAGGACTGGGTGCGGGCCTATGCGCTGGTGAGCCTGGCGCAGCAGGCCGGGCTGCCCCAGGCGCAGCAGGCGCTGGCGCAGATGGATCAGTATATTCCGCTGGAGCAGCGGCAGCGCGGCGTGGCGCTGGCGCCCGATCTCGCGGCGCAGGCCGAGGCCAGCCGGACGCGGCAGTTCGCGGCAATGGACCTCGGCAGCAAGCTGCCACCGGCGGGCACGGCCAAGCTGCCGCCAGCAGGCGTTGCCAGCGTGCCGCCGGCGCCGCGGCCTTTGGCGACCCCGCCACCGGCCAGGCCGCTGCCGCCGCTGACGACGCCGGACGGACGGGTGATCGATCGCGGGCGGCTGATCACCTCGGGGCGGCCGATCGAACGCGCACCGGAACCGGTGGCGACGCTGACCCCGACGCCAAAGCCGATGCCCAGGCCCATGAACGTGGCAGCGAAGCCGGCGCCGGTGGCGGAGCCGGTGCGCGCGCCGAAGCCTGTTGCTGCCCCTGCCCCGGTTCCGGCCAGCCATGGCACTTGGCGGATCCAGTTCGGCGCGTTCGGCGTGCCGGCCAATGCCGATGCGATGTGGGCCAGGGTGCGCGGCTTGCCGGAAGTCGCCGGGCACGCGCGGGCGGATGTCAAATCGGGCGCGGTGACGCGGGTGATCGCCGGCGGCTACAGCGAGGAAGGCGCGCGGGCGGCTTGTCGCAAGCTGAGCGCATCCGGTGTGCCCTGCATCGTTGTCGGCAATTGATGCCGTGATCGATCGCGCGGCGGGCGGGCGCCTTGCCGCGCTCGACGTGCTGCGCGGGGTGGCGGTGCTGGGCATTCTGGCGGTCAACATCGCCGGGTTCGCCGGGCCGCGCCTGGCGACCGTGACACCCGCCTGGAACGGGCCGGCGCCGTGGTGGGACGAGGCGGCCTTTGCCTTCGTGTTCCTCGTCTTCGAGGGCAAGATGCGGGCGCTGTTCTCGATCCTGTTCGGCGCATCGATGCTCCTGTTCGTCGAGGCGGCGGAGCGGCGCGGAGAGGATGGCGACCTGCTGCAGCTGCGGCGGCTGGGGTGGCTGCTGGGGTTCGGCTATCTGCATTACCTGCTGCTGTGGTGGGGGGACATCCTGTTCGACTATGCGGTGGCGGGCTTCCTGGCGCTGCTGTTGCGGCGGGTTTCGGTGCGCGGGCTGCTCATCGTGGCGGCGGTCGTGTTTCTCGGCTGGCATGGCTGGGGGATGGCGGACGGCTGGACCGGGGTCCTGGCCGAAGAGCATGTGCGGCTGGGGATGGCCGGCGCTGGCGAGCAGGCCATGGTGCAGGCGCAGGCGGCGGCCGATCTCGCGCGGATGCAGGCAGATGCGGCCAATGCGCGGCTGGGCTTTGGTGCGGCGATGGCAGAGCGCTGGGCGCGCGAGCCGGGATGGCCGCTGTCCGTGACGTTCTATACCCTCGGCGAGACGCTGCCGCTGATGCTGCTCGGCATGGCCCTGCTGCGCGGCGGGTTTTTCGCCGCGACATGGCCGCGCCGCCGGCTGCGGGCCATGGCCTGGGGCGGTATCGGATTGGGCGGCGGGCTGACCATGGGCCTGCTGGCGCTGGTCTGGGCCCGGCATTTCCCGCCGATGGCGATGGCGCAGGTGCTGGCCTATTGGGGCGCAGTGCCGCATGTGCTGATGGCACTGGGCTATGCGGCGGCGCTCACGCTGGCGATGCCCGGCCTGCTGGCGAGCCGGCTGGGCGCGCGGCTGGCGGCAGCGGGGCGCATGGCGTTCACCAATTACCTGGCGACGACGGCGGCCATGACCTTCCTGTTTTATGGCTGGGGGCTGGGCTGGTTCGGGCTTTCGCCGGCGCTGCAGTTGCCGGTGGTCGCCGGCTGGTGGCTGGTGATGCTGGCCTGGAGCGCGCCATGGCTGGCGCGGTTTCGCCAGGGGCCGCTGGAGTGGCTGTGGCGTTCGCTGACCGAGTGGCGGGTCATGCCCCGATGATCAGATGATGCGGCAATTGCACCAAGCCCCCTTCCCCCGCTAGACAAGCACCAATGGTCCGCCTCTATCCCCGTCCCGATCCACAACGCTCGTGGGGGTTTCGCGTGGCTTGGCGCCTGGCCTGGGCGGTCGTCTGGTTCGTCGGCCTGTCGGTCGCCTGGGTGCTGCTCTACCGGGTCGTTCCGCCGCCGGTGACCATGACGATGATCCTCGATCCCAACGGCTTCCACAAGCAATGGACGCCGATTGCGCGGATCGACCGGACCATGGTCGATGCGGTGATCGCCGGGGAGGACGCCCGGTTCTGCCAGCACCATGGCTTCGACAAGGCGGGGATCGAATATGCGCTGAGGCGCAACATGAACGGCGGGCGGCTGCGCGGCGGCTCGACGATCAGCCAGCAGACGGCGAAAAACGCCTTCCTGTGGCAGGGGACCGGCTGGACCCGCTATGCGCGCAAGGCGCTGGAAGCCTGGTTCACCGTGCTGATCGAGCACCTGTGGGACAAGCAGCGGATCATGGAGGTCTACCTCAACGTCGCCGAGACCGGCATCGGCACTTATGGCGTGGAGGCAGCGGCAGAGCGCTATTTCGGCCATTCGGCGGCGCGGCTGAGCCGGACCGAGGCGGCGCGGATCGCCGCCGCACTGCCAAACCCGAAGAAGCGGGCGGTGGTCGGCGCGCGCGGCTTCGTGCGGCGGCACGGCAATTCGATCGCGGCGCGCAGCGGCGTGGTCCGCAACGGCGAACTGGATGGCTGCATTTATGAGTGAAGAACACGGGCACGGGCATAGCCATGCCCATGATCACGGCCATGGGCATCACCATGGCGTGGCACGACCACCCGCCGATACCGGGCCGGCCTTCGCCATCGCAGTCGGCCTCAATCTCGCGTTCGTCCTGATCGAGGCGGGCGTCGCGGTCGTCCATGGCTCGATGGCCTTGCTGGCCGATGCGGGGCATAACCTGTCCGACGTGCTGTCGCTGCTGCTGGCCTGGGGGGCGAGCGTACTGGCGAAGCGGCCGCCGAGCCAGCGCTTCACCTATGGGCTGAAGAGCTCGTCGATCCTGGCGGCGCTGGGCAATGCGGCGCTGCTGTGGGTGGCGCTGGGGGCGATCCTGATCGAGACGCTGCGGCGCTTCGCCGAGCCGGAGCCGGTGGCGGGCGGCATGATGATGGTCGTCGCCATCGTCGGCATCGCCATCAACGGGGTCAGCGCGATGCTGTTCGCGCGCGGGCGCAAGCATGACCTGAACCTCAGGGCGGCGTTCCAGCATCTGCTGGCGGATGCGGCGGTTTCGGCCGGCGTAGTGGTAGCCGGCGCCCTGATCCTGTGGACCGGCAAGACGTGGATCGACCCGGTGGCGAGCCTGCTGATCACCGCAGTCATCGCGGCAGGCAGCTGGGAGCTGCTGCGCGACTCGGTCAGCCATGGACTGCTGGCGGTGCCGGACGGAATCGCCTTGGCCGATGTCCGGGCGTTCCTCGGCGGGCAGGATGGGGTCGTGGCCGTGCATGACCTGCACGTCTGGCCGATGAGCACGACCGAGACGGCGCTGACCGCGCACCTGGTCATGCCGGCGGGACACCCGGGCGACGCTTTCCTCCACCGGCTGACCCATGACCTGCACGACCGGTTCGGCATCGGCCATGCGACGGTGCAGATCGAGGCGGGGATGGCGGATTGCCATCTGGAGCCGGACACGGTGGTGTAAAGAAAAGAGCAGCCGGGGATGGCAAATCCCCGGCTGCTCTTCTTTTCCGAACAAGAAAGGGCGGAAAGCTCGGTGGCTTCCCCGAGTCCTTAGTTGGTCAGGATCGACAAGCGATCCTGACGGGCGGGAGGATCATTCCTCGCCGTCGTCGTCCGTCAGCACCGGGCCAGAGTCCTGGCCCTTGGCCGAGGTGTCGCGATCGACCAGTTCGATGACGGCGATCGGCGCGGCATCCGACGCGCGGATGCCGGCCTTGATGACGCGGGTGTAGCCGCCGTTGCGGTCGGCGTAGCGGGTGGCGAGTTCGCCGAACAGCTTGGCCAGCTGGGTCTCGTCCTGCAGGCGGGCATGGGCGAGGCGGCGGTTGGACAGGCCGCCATGCTTGGCGAGCGTGATCAGCTTTTCGGCGTAGGGACGCAGCTCGCGGGCCTTGGCCAGCGTGGTGGTGATCTGCTCGTGCTTGATCAGCGAGGCCGAGAGATTGCGCAGCAGCGCGGCGCGGTGCGAGGAGGTGCGCTGCAGTTTGCGCTGGCCGACTTTGTGACGCATGGTCTTTCCTTCGTTCGTAAGGGGGCCGTGTCAGGTACCCCGGTCCTGGCTGGATTTGAGGGACCAGCCTTCCCTTGGTGAAACCTTGTGGGCGGCCGGACCGTCATGGGAGTAAATCCCATAACGTCGGACGGGCCTTTGGCCCGCCGGCCGGGCAGGCCGCTGATCCAACTCTAAGCTACCGTTTTGCTGCGCAAAACGTCGCTTAGAGTTGGGCGGACGCTTCTGGGTTTTTAGCCCAGAAGCTCCTGCTCCAGCTTCTTCGCCATCTCTTCGATGTTCTCCGGCGGCCAGCCAGGGATGTCCATGCCGAGGCGCAGGCCCATCGACGAGAGCACTTCCTTGATCTCGTTAAGCGACTTGCGGCCGAAGTTCGGCGTGCGGAGCATCTCGGCCTCGGTCTTCTGGACCAGGTCGCCGATGTAGATGATGTTGTCGTTCTTGAGGCAGTTGGCCGAGCGGACCGACAGCTCCAGCTCGTCCACCTTCTTGAGCAGGTAGCGGTTGAGCTGGTTGGTGTCGCCTTCCTCCACCGGGGCCGAGGGCAGGCCGATCATCGGCGAGGCGCCGACCGGCGCGGTGTCCTCGAAGTGGACGAACAGGGCGAGCTGGTCCTGGAGGATGCGCGCGGCATAAGCCACGGCGTCTTCCGGGGTGACTGTGCCGTCGGTCTCGACCGTCAGGTTGAGCTTGTCGAAATCAAGCTCCTGGCCGATGCGGGCATTGTCCACCTTGTAGCTGACCTGGCGAACCGGCGAGTAGAGCGAATCGATCGGGATCAGGCCGATCGGCGCATCGACCGGGCGGTTGGAGACAGCGGGGACGTAGCCCTTGCCGACATCCGCGGTCAGCTCCATGTTGAGCGTCGCGCCCTCGTCGAGGTGGCAGATCACCAGATCCTTGTTCATCACCTCGATGTCGCCGGAGACGGCGATGTCACCGGCGGTGACTTCGGCCGGGCCGGTGGCGGAAAGCTGGAGGCGCTTCGGCCCTTCGCCCTGCATCTTCAGCGCGATCTGCTTGACGTTGAGCACGATGTCGGTGACGTCCTCGCGCACGCCGGCGAGCGACGAGAACTCGTGCAGCACGTTCTCGATCTTGATCGAGGTGATCGCCGCGCCCTGGAGCGAGGAGAGCAGCACGCGGCGCAGCGCGTTGCCCAGCGTCAGGCCGAAACCACGCTCGAGCGGCTCTGCAACGAAGGTGGCGCGGCGCTTGGGGTCGTTGCCGGGCTTGACCTCGAGGTTGTTCGGCTTCTTCAGTTCCTGCCAGTTCTTGATGTTGACTGTCATGGACTTCCCCTGGGATGCTTATCTGGCGGGAAGGCCCGGATTTCGGCGGCGTGAGCCCCGCGATCCGGGCCGGTGGCGCAGCCGGCGAGCCGGCCGCGCACGGGCAGGTTCAGACGCGGCGACGCTTCGAAGGCCGCACGCCGTTGTGCGGGATCGGCGTCACGTCGCGGATCGAGGTGATCGTGAAGCCGACCGCCTGGAGGGCGCGCAGCGCGCTCTCACGGCCCGAACCGGGGCCCTTGACCTCGACCTCGAGGGTGCGGACGCCGTGCTCGGCGGCCTTCTTGCCGGCATCGTCAGCCGCAACCTGGGCGGCATAGGGCGTGCTCTTGCGGCTGCCCTTGAAGCCCATCATGCCGGCCGAGGACCAGGCGATGGCGTTGCCCTGGGCGTCGGTGATGGTCACCATGGTGTTGTTGAAGCTGGCATTGACGTGCGCAATGCCGCTGGAGATGTTCTTGCGCTCCCGCCTTTTGATGCGCTGGGGTTCGCGTGCCATATCGAATATCCTGTCGAATGAGGAAGAAGGGAAAAACGCTGCGTCCTGGCGCGGCGCTTACTTCTTCTTGCCGGCGATCGGCTTGGCCTTGCCCTTGCGGGTGCGGGCGTTGGTGTGGGTGCGCTGGCCGCGAACCGGCAGGCCCTTGCGATGGCGCAGGCCGCGATAGCAGGCGAGGTCCATCAGGCGCTTGATGTTCATCGCGGTTTCGCGACGAAGATCGCCTTCGACGGTGTGTTCGGCGTCGATCGTCTCACGGATGTGAAGGACTTCCTGGTCGGACAGGTCCTGCACGCGGCGGGCGTGATCTATGCCGAGCTTGTCGGCGATCTGACGGGCCTTGAACGGGCCGATCCCGTGAATGTAGGTCAGCGCGACGATCACGCGCTTGTTGGTGGGGATGTTGACCCCGGCAATACGAGCCACTTAATTCTCCATGCTCCACGGAGGCGGGCAAGGCCCGACCCCATCTCATCGCGAACACGCTGCAAACTCGAAGACCGAAGGCCCGGGGGCCGGAACGGCAAAAAGCCCGGATGGCACGCAAGGGTTGCGTTCGCCTGCCGGACTTCTCCGAAATTGTCGCGTGGAGGGGCCGCTTAGGGTGATTCGGCCCGCGTGTCAACGCTGGCGCGGGCATAGGAGAACCCGAGCGGCGGAGTTGCGACACAATGGCAAGTATAACCGCGAACGAGGCCTCGGTGAAGCCCTTATCGGGTTTGAAAAGGGAGAAGGAGAAGGCCGGGGATTTGCCATCCCCGGTCATGCGCGACAGTGACCGCCGGAGGCTATCAGACCGCTTCGCGGAACAGGGAAACGCACGCCCGGCACGCAACGCCAATGTCACCGGGGTCCGGGGATGGTAAATCCCCGGCTTTCCCTTTCCCTTCCCCCCCGTCAACGGGCGGCCGGCGGCGCTTCGGCAGCGGCGGCGAGGCGCTGGGCCTGTTCGGCTAGGACGCGATCGACGATCGGGGCGATGTCCTCGACCTTCATCCGCATGAAGCCGCCGACGACGTAAGTCCAGGCCATGTGGGTGCCGGCGGAGGTGGGCTTGAGCAGGATGGTCAGGGTGCCGTTGAGCGCCTCGCCCTGCAGCGGGCCGAGGGCGCCGTTGAGCCGCAGCAGGCGCGGCGGCATGGCCGCCATGATCCGGGCGTGTTCGATCGAGCCGCGCCGGGTGCCGGCGGGGGCACCCTTCGGCAGGGGGAGGAGTTCGCAGAAGCAGCCGCCGGCCTGGGCGTCAAGGTAGAGGTTGTCGGCATCGCCGGACCATGAGTGGAGCGGGTTCCACCAGGTCGAAGGCTTGAGCAGGGCCTGCCAGACGTCGTCCGGCGACTTGCCGGGAACATCGAGTTCGGCGTTGGTAACGAAGCCGACCTCGCTCTTGCCGGCGACCTCGGCCTGGGCCGGCACGGGCAAGCCCATGGCCATTGCGGCAATTGCTGCAAAAAAGACGCGCACCGGACAAGTCCCCCTGGCGCGCATCATTAGGGCAATATACCGGGTGCGAACAGTGTCAGGCGGCGATGATTTTCTCGATCGCTGCGGTCACATGGTCCATCTCGGCCATGCCATTGACCCGCTGGACGATGCCGCGCGCCTCGTAGACCGGCAGGATCGGCGCGGTCTTGGCGCGGTATTCGGCCATGCGGGTGCGGACGGTTTCCTCGTTGTCGTCCGGGCGGCGCTTGAATTCGGTGCCGTGGCACTTGTCGCAGACGCCGAGCTGCTTCGGCTGCTCGAACGTATCGTGATAGCCCTTGCCGCAGGTAGCGCAGGTGTAGCGGCCGGTGATGCGTTCGACGAGCGCGTCCTCGTCGACCGAGAGTTCGATGACGTGGTCGAGGGTGCGGCCACGGCTCGACAGGATCTCGTCGAGCGAGCGGGCCTGGGCTTCGGTGCGGGGATAGCCGTCGAAGATGGCGCCGGTGCCCGCGCCCATGCCGTCCAGCTCTTCGCCGATCAGCGCACTGACGATCTCGTCCGAGACCAGTTCGCCACGTGCCATCACCGCCTTGGCCTGCAAGCCCACGGGCGTGCCGGCCTTGACCGCGGCGCGCAGCATGTCGCCGGTGGAGAGCTGGCGCATGCCGTGGCGCTCGACCAGGCGCTGGGCCTGGGTGCCCTTGCCCGCACCGGGAGGCCCGAGAAGAATGATGTTCATGAGCGTGCTCCCCCTTCTGTGACCGGCGGACCGCTGGTGCGGTTCAGCGCAGGCGGCCCTTGAGCTTGGCCTTCTTGATGAGATCGCCATACTGGTGGGCCAGCAGGTGCGACTGGATCTGGGTGATGGTATCGACGGTGACGTTGACCACGATCAGCAGCGAGGTGCCGCCGGCGAAGAACAGCTGCACCCCGGTCTCGGCAATGACCCATTCGGGGAGCACGCAGACGATGGTGATGTAGGCGGCGCCGAGCACGGTGATGCGGGTCAGCACATAATCGAGGTAAGTCGCGGTGTTCTTGCCCGGGCGGATGCCGGGGATGAAGCCGCCATTGCGCTTGAGGTTGTCCGCCGTCTCTTCCGGGTTGAACACGACCGCAGTGTAGAAGAAGCAGAAAAAGATGATGCCCAGCGCGTAGAGCAGCATGTAGAGCGGCTTGCCGTGGCCGAGATACTGGTTGAGCGCGATGATCACGCTGCCAGCGGTACTGTCCGGCGAGACGGACTTGCCGGCGAACTGGGTGATGGTCAACGGCAGCAGCAGCAGCGACGAGGCGAAGATCGGCGGGATCACGCCCGAGGTGTTGAGCTTGAGCGGCAGGTGCGAGCGGTCGGCCTGCATCATGCCGTTCTGGCTGGCGCGCTTGGGGTACTGGATCAGCAGGCGCCGGGTGGCGCGTTCCATGAAGGCGATGAACAGGATCAGGCCGATCAGCATCGCCACCAGGAACACGATCATCACCGGGCCGATCGAGCCGGAACGGCCTCCTTCGAACAGGTTGGCGACGAACTTCGGCATCTGCGCGACGATGCCGGCCATGATGATCAGCGAAACGCCGTTGCCGATGCCGCGCGAGGTGATCTGCTCGCCCAGCCACAGCAGGAACATCGTCCCGCCGATCAGGCTGATCACCGCCGAGACGCGGAACATCATGCCGGGAATGACCACCGCCTGGAGACCCGAGGAGGCGCCATAGGCTTCCAGCCCGGAGGCGACGAACCAGCCCTGGATCGCGGTCAGCAGGACCGCGCCGTAGCGGGTGTACTGGTTGAGCTTCTTGCGCCCGCTTTCGCCTTCCTTCTTCAGTGCGGCCAGCGTCGGGTGGAGCGAGGCGGCGAGCTGGACGACGATCGAGGCGGTGATGTAGGGCATCACGCCGAGCGCGATCAGGCTCATGCGCTCGAGGCTGCCGCCCGAGAATGTGTTGAAGATATCGAGAATGCCGCCCTGGGTCCGGCTGTAGAGCGACTGGAGGATCAGCGGGTTGACGCCGGGCAGCGGCACGAAGCTCAGGAAGCGGAACACGATCAGCGCGCCGACGGTGAACCAGATGCGGCTCTTGAGTTCGGTCGCCTTGGAAAAGTTGGCCAGGCTGAAGTTGCTGGCGGTGTTGTCGGCGCGTGAAGCCATGGAACTCTCAAGCCTTGCTGGGAGCGGCGCGCCGACCGGACTGGACGGCGCCTGCGATCCTCTCGATCAGGAGCAGGCCATATAGGCTGCACGCGGGGATGCAACCACCCCCGCGCGTCTTATCCGCCTAATGTCTTACTTCGCTTTCGCCGCCTTATTGGCTTCGCGGCGGGCGGTCTTCTTTTCATGCTCGGACGGGCCGGCTTCCGGCACCGAGACCGAACCGCCGGCAGCTTCCACCGCAGCGCGGGCACCGGCGGAGACGCCGGCGACGAAGAAGCTGGCCTTGGCCGAGAACGCGCCCTTGGCGAGCAGGCGCACGCCGTCCTTGCCGCCACGGGCGAGGCCGGCGGCCTTGAGCGCGGCGTGGTCGATCGTCGCCGAGGCATCGAGCTTGCCGGCATCGATCGCCTTCTGGACCAGGCCCAGGTTCACCTCGGCGTGGTCCTTGGCGAAGATGTTGTTGAAGCCGCGCTTCGGGATGCGCATGTGGAGCGGCATCTGGCCGCCCTCGAAGCCGTTGACGCTGACGCCCGAGCGCGCCTTGGCGCCCTTCTGGCCGCGACCGGCGGTCTTGCCCTTGCCCGAGCCGATGCCGCGTCCGACGCGCATCCGGCCCTTGCGGGCGCCATTGTTGTCGTTAAGTTCGTTGAGCTTCATGGTGCTGCACTCGCTTTCGCTTGGGCCCGAGCCGGTTTCGCGCTTGGTTGGAAGTGCGGGCCGGTAGCGGGTGTTTGCGCGAAAGGCAAGGCCCGTCAGGATCGCTTGTCGATCCTGACCAACGAAGGACTCGGGGGAGCCACCGGGTGAGCAATGCGAAGGTCACTGGGGTCCGGGGATGGTAAATCCCCGGCTTCCTTCTTTCCGAATTTCTCGGAGAGCCTGGAATCGACCCACCGCTTGCGGACCCGGTTCAGGGGCCGGTCGAAATGATGCCAGACCAGCATCGAGAGCGCGGCAACAGCAGCCATGAGGGTCAATGCGCCGAGCGCGGCAGTGAACGGCGTAGCCCACTCGATATGGCGGAACAGCGTGATGGCCGGCCAGTGGAGCATGTAGACGAGGAATGACTGATCGGCGAGCAGGGCGTCGGCGCGATCCGGCCGGCGCGGGGCGGTGACGGTCGAGAGCGCGAAGGGGATCAGGAGCGCGCCGAGCAGCAGGTTGAGGGTAACGTATTCGGGCGCGTCCGGGGCGAGGTAGGTTTCGCGCAGGCTCGGCGTGGCGAGGACGGCAGTGAACAGGCCGAGGGCCAGGGCCATGCTGCCGGTGGCCATCGTCCGGCTCGGCCGCCAGTCGTGCGCGGCGGCGACCATGCCGATGAGGAACCAGGGGAGGAACGCAGTGAGGACGACGCCGTGGTGGGCCATGAGGCTCCACTCGAAGACGAGGAAGCCGAGGGTGAGGATGACAGCGGTGCGCAGCCGGGCGATCAGGGCGACCAGGAGCGGGGCTGCGAGATAGAACTGCATCTCGATGTCGAGCGACCAGGCCGGGCCGACCGGGCGGGTGGGCAGTTGCGCGTAGCCGAGGACGGAGAACGGGACGAGGGCGTGAGCCCACGGCGTCTGGGCGACCAGGGCGAAGTCGCGGTCGTGGGTCAGCGCCTGCATGGCGATGGCGAGCGGGGTGGCGAGGACGAGCAGCGGGGCGAGACGCCACCAGCGGCTGACGATGAAGGTCAGCCAGGGCTGGCGGGTGTGGCGGTAGCGGTCTTTCCAGACGCGCTGGACCCAGAAGCCGGAGAGACCAAAGAAGACGAGCACCGGGGCCTTGCCGATTTCCAGGCCGGTCAGGTGGTGGATGACCACCAGCAGGGCAAGCCACAGGCGGAAGGCGCCGGGATCGGACGGCCAGGCAAGGCGGCGGAGGAGCGCTGTGGAGCTCATTGGGCAAGCCTAGGCGGTGGATGGTTAATTCATTCCTACCCGGAGCGCCCCCTCCCCTGCCCCATACGCAGAAAGCCCCGGCCTTGCGACCGGGGCTTTCATTGCATTCGCAATTGCGGAGCGGTCAGTCGACCACGGCCACCATGTGCGGCAGCTTGGCGATGGCGCCGCGCACTTCCGCGGTGTCCTCCAGCTCGACGACACGATGCATCTTGCCGAGACCCAGGCCGATGAGGATCTTCTTCTGGCTTTCCGGACGGCGGATCGGCGAGCCGATCTGCTTGATCTTGATTTTCGCCATGTCGCTTACTCCGTGATCGCGGCGGCTTCGGCTTCCGCCTCGACCGCGCCCGCACCGCCGCGACCCAGCAGGTCGGCGATCTTCTTGCCACGGCGCTGGGCGACCGACTTCGGTGAAGTCTGGTCGGTCAGCGCGTCGAAAGTGGCGCGGATCATGTTGTAGGGGTTGGAGGTGCCGACCGACTTGGTCACCACATCGTGGACGCCCAGGCTCTCGAACACGGCGCGCATCGGGCCGCCGGCGATGATGCCGGTGCCGGCCGGCGCCGTGCGGACGGTGACCTTGCCGGCGCCGAAGTGGCCACGGCCGTCATGGTGCAGGGTGCGGCCTTCCTTGAGCGGAACGCGGACCATCTTCTTCTTGGCCGACGCGGTCGCCTTGGTGATGGCTTCCGGCACTTCGCGAGCCTTGCCATGGCCGAAGCCGACGCGGCCCTTGCCATCGCCGACGACGACCAGCGCGGCGAAACCGAAGCGCTTGCCGCCCTTGACGGTCTTGGAGACGCGGTTGATGTGAACGAGCTTTTCGATCAGCTCCTCGCCGCCATCCTCGTCGTTGTTACCGCGACCGCGACGGTCACGGTCGTTGCCACCACGGCCACGGCCACGGTCGCCACCGCGATCGTTGCCGCCACGGCCACGGTTGCCACCGCGGCCACGACCGCCTTCGCGGTCGCCACCCTCGGGGGCAGCGGCAACGGCGGCGACTTCGCCTTCCTGGGTCACTTCGTCAGCCATCGTCAGAACTCCAACCCGCCTTCACGCGCGGCGTCGGCCAGCGCCTTGACGCGGCCATGGAACAGGAAACCACCGCGATCGAACACGACGGCGGTGACGCCGGCAGCCTTGGCGGCTTCGGCCAGCGCCTTGCCCACGTCGGCAGCCGCCGCGGTTGTGGCGCCGATCGACTTCTCGCCCTTCTTCAGGGTGGAGGCGGCGGCGACCGTACGGCCCAACGCATCGTCGATGATCTGCGCGTAGATGTGGCGGCCGGTGCGGTGCACCGAAAGGCGCGGGCGGCCGCCGGAGCGGGCCTTGAGCGCGGTGCGGACACGCCGCTTGCGGCGGTCGAACAGGGAGAGCTTCGCCATTACTTCTTCTTCCCTTCCTTGCGGAAGATGTACTCGCCACGGTACTTGATGCCCTTGCCCTTGTAGGGTTCGGGCTTGCGCCAGCGGCGGATTTCCGCGGCAACCTGGCCGACCTTCTGCTTGTCGATGCCGGAGATCTCGACCGTGGTGTTGTCCGGCGTCTTGATCTCGATGCCCTCGGGCACGTCGAAGTTGACGTCGTGGCTGTAGCCGAGCTGCAGCTTGAGCACCTTGCCCTGGGCGGTGGCGCGGTAGCCGACACCGGTGATTTCCAGGACCTTGGTGAAGCCCTGGGTCACGCCCTCGACGAGGTTCGACACCAAGGTGCGCTGCATGCCCCAGTGGCTACGGGCGACCTTGCCGTCGTTGGCCGGCTTGACCGAGATCGTGCCGTCCTCGACCGCGTAGCTGATCTCGTCGGACAGGCCGAGAGTCAGCGTGCCCTTGGGACCCTTGACCGACAGCAGGTTGCCATCGATCGACGCGGTGACGCCGCTCGGGATCGTCACCGGCTTCTTGCCGATGCGGCTCATCAGAACACCTCCGCCAGCACTTCGCCGCCGACGTTGGCAGCCCGCGCCTCGGCATCCGAGAGCACGCCGCGCGGCGTCGAGACGATGGTGATGCCAAGGCCGTTGCGGATCACCGGGAGTTCCTTGGAACCCGAGTAGACGCGGCGGCCGGGCTTCGAGACGCGGGCGACATGCTTGATCGCCGGCTGGCCCTCGAAATACTTCAGTTCGATGCGCAGCTGCGGGTGGGCGCCGGTTGCGTCCTCCGAAAAGCCGCGGATGTAGCCTTCGCGCTGGAGCACCTCGAGCACGCGGGCGCGCAGCTTAGAGGCCGGCGACAGGACGGAGTCCTTCTTCGCCTGCTGGCCGTTGCGGATGCGGGTGAGCATGTCACCCAGGGGATCGGTCAAAGCCATCGCGGATTCCTTACCAGCTCGACTTGGTGACGCCGGGGATCATGCCCTTGTTGGCAAGATCCCGCAGTTCGATGCGACACAGGCCGAACTTGCGATAGTAGCCGCGCGGGCGGCCGGTGGTGGCGCAGCGGTTGCGCACGCGGGTCGGGTTCGCATTGCGCGGGACCTCGGCCAGCTTGAGCCGGGCGATCAGGCGCTCGGTCTCGTCGAGGGACTCGTCGTCCGCGATCGCCTTGAGCTTCGCGTACTTCGCTGCGTACTTCTTGACGAGCTGCTTGCGCCGCTCGTTCTTGTTGATGGAACTCAGTTTCGCCATGGACTTAAGCTCTCTTCTTCAAATCCAGAAATGAAGCCGCGGCTCAGGCCGCCTGCTTCGCTTCGCCTTCCAGCGGGAACGGGAAACCGAACAGGCGAAGCAGCTCGCGCGCCTCGTCGTCGGTCTTGGCGGTGGTGGTGACGATGATGTCCATCCCGCGCACCTTCTCGATCTGGTCGTAGCTGATCTCCGGGAAGATGATCTGCTCCTTGAGACCCATCGCGTAGTTGCCGCGACCATCGAACGACTTCGGGTTGAGGCCACGGAAGTCGCGGATGCGGGGCATGGCAATGGTGATCAGGCGATCGAGGAATTCATACATCCGCTCGCGGCGCAGCGTGACCTTGCAGCCGATCGCCATGCCTTCGCGCAGCTTGAACTGGGCGACCGACTTCTTGGCGCGGCAGACGACCGGCTTCTGGCCGGCGATGGCTTCCATCTCGGCGGCGGCAGTGGTGACCTTCTTGCGGTCCTGTGTGCCTTCGCCGACGCCCATGTTGAGCGTGATCTTCTCGATCTTCGGGATTTCGAGCGCGTTCTTGTAGCCGAACTTCGCGGTCATCGCCGCAGCGATCTCCGCATCGTACTTCGACTTCAGGCGCGGCGTGTACTTGTCAGCCATCGATCGACTCCCCGGACTTCACGGCCACACGGACCTTCTTGCCGCCCTTTTCCTCGAAGCGGACGCGCGACGGCTTGCCGTCGACCGAGACGCCGACCTTCGAGATCGCCAGCGGGGCCTCGCGACGGTCGATCCCGCCGTTGGGGTCCTGCTGGGTCGGCTTCTTGTGGCGGGTGGCGATGTTGACGCCCTGGACCACGACCTTGCCCTCCTTGGGGAGGACCTGGAGGACGGTACCGGTGCGGCCCTTGTCCTTGCCCGAGCGGACGACGACGCTGTCACCCTTCTTGATCTTCTGAGCGGACATTAGAGGACCTCCGGCGCCAGGCTGATGATCTTCATGAAGCCGCGGCCGCGCAGTTCACGAACCACAGGGCCGAAGATGCGGGTGCCGATCGGCTCCTCGTTCTTGTTGATCAGCACGGCAGCGTTGCTGTCGAAGCGGATCACCGAACCGTCGGCGCGGCGGACGTCCTTGCGGGTGCGGACGATCACCGCGCGGTGAACGTCGCCCTTCTTGACGCGGGTGCGCGGCTGGGCTTCCTTGACCGAGACGACGATGACGTCGCCCACGCCGGCGGTGCGGCGCTTGGAGCCGCCCAGCACCTTGATGCACTGGACGCGCTTGGCGCCGCTGTTGTCAGCGACATCAAGCTGGGATTGCATCTGGATCATTGATCCGGTTCCTTCTTACTCGGCTTGCCGGAACCAGTCCGGCAGTTCCAAAGAATCTGCGACAAACCTTAAACGTCAGCCTCGACCGCGGCGGTCTTGCCCGCCGTCACCCGCTCGATGACCTTCCAGGTCTTGAGCTTGGAGACAGGCGCGGTTTCCTCGATGCGGACGGTTTCGCCGGTCTTGTAGGTGTTGGCCTCGTCGTGGGCGTGATACTTCTTCGAGCGGCGGATGATCTTCCCGTAGAGCGGGTGCTTCACCTTGCGCTCGACCTTGACGACAACGGTCTTGTCGGTCTTGTCGGAGACCACGGTCCCGATGAGAATACGCTTGGGCATTCGTGGTGCTCCTTACGCCTTGGGCGACTGAGTGCGCTCAGTCTGCAGCGTCTTGATGCGGGCGATGTCGCGACGGACTTCCTTGATGCGCGCCGGGCGCTCGAGCTGGTTCGTCGCGGCCTGGAAGCGGAGGTTGAACGCCTCCTTCTTGAGGTCGGCCAGGTTCTCGACGAGCTGGTCGTCGGTCTTGGCGCGGAGATCGGAAACCCGATTGGATGAACTTGGGGCCATCATTCGCCTCCCAAATGCGAGGTGTCGCCGAGGCGGGCGACGACCTTGGTCTTGATCGGCAGCTTCATCGCCGCGCGGCTGAAGGCCTCGGCAGCCAGCGGGCCGGCAACGCCGTCGAGCTCGAACAGGATGCGGCCCGGCTTGACGCGGGCTGCCCAGTATTCGATGCCACCCTTGCCCTTGCCCTGACGGACTTCGGCGGGCTTCTTGGTGACCGGCACGTCGGGGAAGACGCGGATCCAGAGACGGCCCTGACGCTTGATGTGGCGGGTGATCGCGCGGCGGGCCGCTTCGATCTGGCGGGCGGTGATCCGCTCCGGCTCAAGGGCCTTGAGGCCATAGGAGCCGAAGTTCAGGTCGGTGCCGCCCTTGGCATCGCCATGGATGCGGCCCTTGAACGTCTTGCGGAACTTGGTTTTCTTCGGTTGCAGCATGATACCTTACCTCAGCGTGCCGGCCGGACGCCGGAGGTCTGGGCCTCCATCATCAGCCGGTCCTGGGCCATCGGATCGTGGCCGAGAATCTCGCCCTTGAAGATCCAGACCTTGATGCCGATCACCCCGTAGGTGGTCAGCGCCTCGGCCTCGGCATAGTCGATGTTGGCGCGCAGCGTGTGCAGCGGCACGCGGCCTTCGCGATACTGCTCGACGCGGGCAATCTCGGCACCGCCGAGACGGCCGCCGCAGACCACCTTGATGCCTTCGGCCCCGAGCCGCATGGCCGACTGCATCGCCCGCTTCATCGCGCGGCGGAAGGCCACGCGGCGGATCAGCTGGTCGGCGATGCCCTGGGCGACGAGCTTCGAATCGATCTCCGGCTTGCGGATCTCGACGATGTTGAGCTTGACGTCGCTCTTGGTCATCTTGGCGAGCTGCGAGCGCAGCTTCTCGATGTCGGCGCCCTTCTTGCCGATGATGACGCCCGGGCGGGCGGCATAGATCGACACGCGGCACAGCTTGGCCGGACGCTCGATCACCACCTTGGAGATCGCTGCCTGGGGCAGGGTCTCGATGATGAACTTGCGGATCTTGAGGTCTTCCTCAAGCAGCTTGCCGTAGCTCTTGCCTTCGGCATACCAGCGGCTGTCCCAGGTCCGGTTGATCTGGAGACGAAGACCGATGGGGTTCGACTTGTGACCCATGGCTCAGGCCTCCCCTTCTTCTGCGACTTCACGGACCACGATGCGCAGCCGGCTGAACGGCTTGAGGATCCGGGTAGACTTGCCGCGACCACGGGTGTGGAAGCGCTTCATGGTGATCGACTTGCCGACCGACGCCTCGGCGACGACCAGGCTGTCGACGTCGAGGTTGTGGTTGTTCTCGGCGTTGGCGATGGCAGACGCGAGCACCTTGCGGGCATCGACGGCCATGGCCTTCTTCGAGAACTGCAGGACGTTCAGCGCCTGCTCGACGGGCAGACCACGGATCAGCGCGGCGACCAGGTTCAGCTTCTGGGCCGAACCACGGATCTGCGTGGCGACGGCCAGGGCCTCGTTGTCCGCCACGCGGCGGGGGGCTGCAGGCTTGCTCATCAGCGCTTGCCCTTCTTGTCAGCGGCGTGGCCGGGGAACGAGCGCGTCGGCGCGAATTCGCCCAGCTTGTGGCCGACCATGTCCTCGTTGACGGACACGGGGATGAACTTGCGGCCATTGTAGACGTTGAACGTCAGGCCGACGAACTGCGGAAGAATGGTCGAGCGGCGCGACCAGGTCTTGATCGGACCGGTGCGGCCGGCCTGGTCCTGGGCGACCTCGGCCTTCTTCAGCAGGTGCAGGTCGACAAACGGACCTTTCCAGACGGAGCGAGCCATGACCGCTTACCTCTTCTTCTTGGCGTGACGCGAACGGATGATCATGCCGTCGGTCTTCTTGTTGTGGCGGGTGCGGGCACCCTTGGTCGGCTTGCCCCACGGGGTAACCGGGTGACGGCCGCCCGAGGTCCGGCCTTCGCCACCACCGTGCGGGTGATCGACCGGGTTCTTGGCGACGCCGCGGGTCAGCGGGCGCTTGCCGAGCCAGCGGTTGCGGCCGGCCTTGGCGAGATGGGTGTTCTGGTTGTCCGGGTTCGACACTGCGCCGATAGTGCCGATGCAATCGCCACGCAGGTAGCGCTGCTCGCCGGAGTTCAGGCGGACGATGACCATGCCGCGGTCACGACCGACGACCTGGACGTAAGTCCCGGCCGAACGGGCGATCTGGCCGCCCTTGCCCGGCTTCATCTCGACGTTGTGGCAGATCGTGCCGACCGGCATCTGCGACAGCAGCATCGCATTGCCGGGCTTCACGTCGGTCTTCTCGCCGGCGATGATGGAATCACCGACGTTCAGCCGCTGCGGCGCCAGGATGTAGGCGAGCTCGCCGTCCTCGTACTTGACGAGCGCGATGAACGCGGTGCGATTCGGGTCGTATTCGAGCCGCTCGACGGTGGCCGGCATGTCCCACTTGCGACGCTTGAAGTCGATGTAGCGGTACTTCTGCTTGTGGCCGCCGGCGATGCCGCGCGAGGTGACGTGGCCCTTGTTGTTGCGGCCGCCGGTCTTGCGCTTGCCTTCGGTCAGCGCCTTGACCGGCTTGCCCTTCCACAGGGACGACTTGTCGACCAGGATCAGGCCGCGACGGGCCGGGCTGGTCGGGTTGTAATTCTTGAGTGCCATGATCCGCGCCTCAAATACCGGAAGTGACGTCGATCGACTGGCCCGGGGCCAGGGTCACGACGGCCTTCTTGACGTCGGTGCGGCGATAGGGCTTGCCCTTCCACCGCTTGGTCTTGCCCTTCTGGGTGAGCGTGTTCACGCCGACGACCTTGACGTCGAACAACGCTTCCACGGCCGCCTTGATCTCGAGCTTGGTCGCCTTGTCGGCCACCTTGAACACGACCGCGTTGTGCTCGGAGAGCAGGGTCGCCTTCTCGGTGATGTGGGGCGCGACGATCACGTCGTAGTGACGCGTGTCGATTGCAGGCTTAGCCATTGAAACGGGCCTCCAGCTTTTCGACCGCTTCGCGCGTCAGCACCAGCGTGTCATGCTTCAGGATATCGTAGACGTTGGCGCCGATCGCCGGGAGAATGTTGACCCCGTAGATGTTGCCGGCGGCGCGGGCGAAGCTTTCGTTCACCGCTTCGCCGTCGATCACCAGGACCTTCTTGCCGAAGCCGGCCTTGGCGAGCGTCGCGGCGAGCGCCTTGGTCTTGCCCTCGGCGACATCGAGCGAGTCGACGATGACCAGGCCTTCAGCGGCCTTGCTCGACAAGGCCATCTTGAGGCCGAGCGCGCGGACCTTCTTGTTCAGCGAGACGTTGAACTCGCGAACGCGCGGGCCCATCGCCTTGCCGCCGCCGATGAAGATCGGCGCCTTGCGGTCACCGTGACGGGCGGTGCCGCCGCCCTTCTGGCGACCGAACTTCTTGCCGGTGCGGGCAACGTCCGAGCGCTCGCGGGCGCCGCGGGCGATGCCGCGGCGGTTCTCGAGCTGCCAGGTGACGACGCGGTGGAGGATGTCGGCGCGCGGCTCGAGGCCGAACACTTCGTCGTTGAGTTCGACTTCGCCGGAAGCGGCCGACCCATCGAGGTTCTTGATCTGGACCTTCATGGCTTAGCCCTCCTGGCCATTGCTGGCTTCCGCAGCCGGCGTGGCGCTCGCCTCGGGGGCGGCCGGGGTCTCGGCTACTTCGGCCGGGGCGGTATCGTTGGCAGCGGTGCGGAGACCGGCCGGATACGGCGCTTCGGCATGGCGCGAGACCTTGACGGCGTCGCGGACGAGCAGCCAGCCGTTCTTCGAGCCGGGCACCGAGCCCTTGACGAAGATCAGGCCGCGCTCATCGTCGGTGCGGACGACCTCGAGATTCTGCTGGGTGCGCTGGCGATCGCCCATGTGGCCGGCCATCTTCTTGTTCTTGAAGACCTTGCCCGGATCCTGGCGGTTGCCGGTCGAACCGTGGGCGCGGTGGCTGATCGAGACGCCGTGCGTCGCGCGCATGCCGCCGAAGCCCCAGCGCTTCATGGCGCCCTGGAAGCCCTTGCCCTGGGTGTGGCCGGTGATGTCGACCAGCTGGCCGGCAACGAAGTGCGAGGCGGCGATGGTGGCGCCGACGTCGAGGGTGGCGTCGTCGGCGACGCGGAACTCGGCGACTTCGGCCTTGAGCGGCACTTCCGCCTTGGCGAAATGCTCGCGCTGCGGCTTGGCGACGTTCTTCTGCTTGGCGGCGCCGGCACCGAGCTGGAGCGCGACGTAACCGTCACGCTCGGCGGTGCGAACCGAAACCACCTGGCAATCTTCCAGCGAAAGCACGGTGACCGGCACGTGCCGTCCGTCTTCCTGGAAAAGGCGGGTCATCCCCACCTTCTTCGCGATCACGCCTGTGCGCATGATCCTTACTCCATACAGAGGCCTAAGGGGACCATCCCCAGAGGCGTGTTCAGCCCGAAGTGTGAAACGAGCCCCGTCCGGGCTGAGTGCCATCGATCGCCCGGAGGCTGGCGATGGCGAGACGGGGGACGCTTGCCCGGCCAGACTGCTCCCGAGGGAGCGAAGCCGGAGGTATCCCTGCTTTCGCGGCGGAGGTCCGCCGGACCGGCCGGAACCGGAAGGAATCGACTCAGGAGAGTCGAGAAGGGCCGCCCATAGCGGGCACTGCCCGTTTGCGCCAGCCCTTTTCGGGGCCAGCGCCAGTTCGCTTACGCGAGCTTGATTTCGACGTTCACGCCAGCGGCGAGATCGAGCTTCATCAGCGCATCCACGGTCGCCGCGTTCGGCTGGACGATGTCGAGCAGGCGCTTGTAGGTACGGACCTCGAACTGCTCACGCGACTTCTTGTCGATGTGCGGGCCCCGGTTGACGCAGAACTTCTCGATCTTGGTCGGCAGCGGAATGGGGCCCCGGATCAGCGCGCCGGTGCGGCGGGCGGTGTCCGCGATTTCGCCGGTCGCCTGGTCGAGCACGCGGTGATCGAATGCCTTGAGGCGAATGCGGATATTCTGAGCTTCCATGTCCAACTACCGATGAGAAAGAGCCAAAACAGAAGTTCGGTGTCGCAGCCCCAAGGGCCGATCCGCCGAAACGAAGCGCGCCCCTACACGGGGGGCGGCAGGAGATCAAGCCCGGAATCGGCCAAATTCGGGAACCGCGCCGGAATGGCGCGATCCCCCTGCCCAATCCGGCCGGCGCACGCGAAAAAGCCCGGCTTCCACGCGGGAGGCCGGGCCTTCATGATCGCGTCATTCCGCGAAGCAGCGTTGCGCTTACTTCTGGCCGGAATTACTTCTGGATCGTGCTGACGACACCCGAACCGACGGTGCGGCCGCCTTCGCGGATGGCAAAGCGCAGGCCCTGGTCCATGGCGATCGGCGCGATCAGCTTGACGCCGATCGTGACGTTGTCGCCCGGCATGACCATCTCGGTGCCCTCGGGGAGGATGACCTCGCCGGTGACGTCGGTGGTGCGGAAGTAGAACTGCGGGCGGTAGTTGGCGAAGAACGGCGTGTGACGGCCACCTTCATCCTTCGACAGCACGTAGACTTCGGCCGAGAACTCGGTGTGCGGCGTGACCGAGCCGGGCTTGCACAGCACCTGGCCGCGCTCGACTTCTTCACGCTTGATGCCGCGGACCAGCGCGCCGATGTTGTCGCCGGCTTCGCCCTGGTCGAGCAGCTTGCGGAACATTTCGACGCCGGTGACGACGGTCTTGGTGGTGGGCTTGAGGCCGACGATCTCGACTTCCTCGCCGACCTTGACGATGCCGGTCTCGACACGGCCGGTGACAACGGTGCCGCGACCCGAGATCGAGAACACGTCCTCGACCGGCATCAGGAAGGGCTTGTCGGTCGGGCGCGGCGGCTGCGGGATGAACTCGTCGACCGCAGCCATCAGGGCGTTGATCGAGTCCTTGCCGATGGCATCGTCGCGGCCTTCGAGCGCGGCGAGGGCCGAGCCCGGGATCACGGGGATGTTGTCGCCGTCGAAGCCGTAGGAGCTGAGCAGCTCGCGGATTTCGAGTTCGACGAGCTCGAGGATTTCGGCGTCGTCGACCTGGTCGACCTTGTTCATGTAGACGACGAGCTGCGGCACGCCGACCTGGCGGGCGAGCAGGATGTGCTCGCGGGTCTGCGGCATCGGGCCGTCAGCGGCGTTCACGACCAGGATCGCACCGTCCATCTGGGCGGCACCGGTGATCATGTTCTTGACGTAGTCGGCGTGGCCCGGGCAATCGACGTGGGCGTAGTGGCGGTTGGCGGTCTCGTACTCGACGTGGGCGGTCGAGATGGTGATGCCGCGCTCGCGCTCTTCCGGGGCCTTGTCGATGTCGGCATAGCCGGTGAACGTGGCGCCGCCGGTTTCGGCGAGCACCTTGGTGATCGCGGCGGTCAGCGTGGTCTTGCCGTGGTCGACGTGACCGATGGTGCCGATGTTGCAGTGCGGCTTGTTCCGCTCAAACTTAGCCTTGGCCATTGCTCAAACCTTCTTTTCGCTTGATTTCGATTTGCGGGAAGGACGGCACCCGCTGAATCAGGCGCCGCCCCTAGCCTGATCTTCGGGATCAGGCAACATGTTTGAATCACCTGTTCCGGGGGGATCAGGCGAGCTTTTCCTTCACTTCCGCCGCGACGTTGGCCGGGACCTCGTCGTAGTGCGAGAATTGCATCGTATACTGGGCGCGGCCCTGGGTGAACGAGCGCAGCTGGTTCACGTAGCCGAACATGTTTGCCAGCGGCACCATCGCCTCGACGACCTGGGCGTTGCCCCGGCTGTCGGTGCCCTGGATCTGGCCACGGCGGCTGTTGAGGTCGCCGATGACGTCGCCCATGAATTCCTCCGGCGTCACCACCTCGACCTTCATGATCGGCTCGAGGAGCTTGATGCCGGACTTCTGGGCGGCTTCGCGCATGGCGGCACGGCCGGTGATTTCGAACGCCAGGGCGGACGAGTCGACGTCGTGGTAGGCGCCGTCATACAGCAGGATCTCGAAGTCGATGATCGGGAAGCCGACCAGCGAGCCCGAGGCCGCCGTCTCGCGCATGCCCTTTTCGATCGCGGGGATATATTCCTTGGGAATATTGCCGCCCTTGATCTCGTCCTTGAAGATGATCCCCGAGCCGCGTTCGCCAGGGCTCAGCTTGACCTTGACGCGGCCGAACTGGCCGGTGCCGCCCGACTGCTTCTTGTGCGTGTAGTCGATGTCCACCGGCTTCGCGAGGTATTCGCGGTAGGCCACCTGCGGGGCGCCGACGTTGGCTTCGACCTTGAACTCGCGACGCATGCGGTCGACGATGATGTCGAGGTGAAGTTCGCCCATGCCCTTGATGATGGTCTGCCCGGATTCGTGGTCGGTCGAGACGCGGAACGACGGGTCCTCGGCCGAGAGACGGTTGAGCGCGATGCCCATCTTCTCCTGGTCGGCCTTGGTCTTGGGTTCGACCGAAAGCTCGATGACCGGCTCGGGGAATTCCATGCGTTCGAGCACGATCGGCTGACGCTCGGCGCAGAGCGTATCCCCGGTGGTGGTTTCCTTCATGCCGGCCAGCGCGACGATGTCGCCCGCGAACGCTTCGTCGATGTCCTTGCGGTCATTGGCGTGCATTTCGAGAATGCGGCCGACCTTTTCCTTCTTGCCCTTCACCGAGTTCAGGTAGGTGCCCTTGCTGAGCGTGCCCGAATAGATGCGGATGAAGGTGAGGCTGCCGACGAACGGGTCGTTCATCACCTTGAAGGCGAGCGCGGAGAACGGCGCGGCGTCTTCGGCCGGGCGGCTGTCCTTCTCGTCGCTGTCGACCTTGACGCCCTGGACGTCGGGAATGTCGAGCGGCGAGGGCAGGTAATCGACGACGGCGTCGAGCAGGGGCTGGACGCCCTTGTTCTTGAACGCCGAGCCGCAGCACACCGGCACGAACGACTGGTTCAGCGTGCCCTTGCGGATCAGCTTCTTCAGCGTCGCGACGTCGGGCTCGTTGCCTTCGAGGTAGGCTTCCATCGCGTCGTCGTCCTGCTCGACGGCAAGCTCGATCAGCTGGTTGCGATAGTCGGCGGCTTCGTCCGCGAGATCGGCCGGGATGTCCTCGTAGACGAATTCGGCGCCGAGCGACTCATCCTTCCAGATGATCGCGCGATTGTGGACGATATCGACCAGGCCCTTGAGGTCGGCTTCGAGGCCGATCGGGATGTAGAGCACGGCCGGCTTGGCGCCGAGGCGGTCGATGATCGACTGGACGCAGTACTTGAAGCTGGCGCCGGTGCGGTCGAGCTTGTTGATGAAGCACATGCGCGGCACGCCGTACTTGTCGGCCTGGCGCCACACGGTCTCGGACTGCGGCTCGACGCCGGCGACGCCGTCGAAGCAGGCGACCGCGCCGTCGAGCACGCGCAGCGAACGCTCGACCTCGATGGTGAAGTCGACGTGGCCGGGGGTGTCGATGATGTTGATGCGGTATTCGTCGCCCTGGCCGCTGTCAGCCTTCCAGAAGCAGGTCGTGGCGGCGGACGTGATGGTGATCCCGCGCTCCTGCTCCTGCTCCATCCAGTCCATGGTGGCGGCGCCGTCGTGGACTTCGCCGATCTTGTAGGACTTGCCGGTGTAATAGAGGATGCGCTCGGTGGTCGTCGTCTTGCCAGCGTCGATGTGCGCCATGATACCGATGTTGCGGTATTTT
>Ga0207641_10000083_pt1 | contig 134703 bp, 119 predicted proteins | sample KBSSwiS62_FD_184306 | JGI IMG/M metagenome (GOLD analysis project Ga0207641, IMG submission 184306) | Switchgrass rhizosphere microbial communities from Kellogg Biological Station, Michigan, USA - KBS Switchgrass S6-2 (SPAdes) (version 2) | ecosystem: Host-associated > Plants > Roots >... | reverse complement strand
GCCCGGTGCCAACCTTGAAGCCCACTCGGAGGTCATTCAAGACGAGTGCAGGCACGTCACGGGGCGGAGCAGCGCCACCGGCCGACGTGCCACCAACCACAGCGGCGGCCGCGCCGGACGCGGGTACTACATGAACAACCGCGATGCCACCGGCGTTGATCGCCGCGGGTAAGCCAGCGGCTGCTACAGCACCTGCGCCGACGCCAGCACCTGCGCCGACGCCAGCACCTGCGCCGACGCCAGCACCTGCGCCGACGCCAGCACCTGCGCCGCCGTCAGCACCTGCACCAGCGTCAGCACCTGCGCCAGCGTCAGCACCTGCGCCAGCGTCAGCACCTGCGCCAGCGTCAGCACCGGCACCAGCACCTGCGCCGGCGTCAGCAAAACGCACGGCGCTCAACAACTCCCGCGTGTAAGCATGCTGAGGCGCCTGAAACATCGCGCCCACAGCACCCACCTCCACAACTTCTCCTCGCCGCATGACAGCCACGCGGTCGGCGATACCAGCGACAGCACCCATGTCATGGGTGATCAGCACCATGGACATTCCGCGCGACCGCTTCAGCTCCGCGAGCAGCGACAGGATCTGCGCTTGGATGGTCACATCCAGCGCGGTGGTCGGTTCATCGGCAATGAGAAGTTCAGGGTCGCACGACAAGGCGATCGCGATCATCACGCGCTGGCGCATGCCGCCCGATAGTTCGTGCGGATATTGGCGCATGCGCCGCTCGGCGTCCGTTACGTGGACTCGATTCAACAAAGCCAGGGCGCGACGCAGCGCCTCCCTGGAGGACACGCCGGTGTGGTGAATGATCGGCTCCGCGATCTGATGGCCGATCCGCATATGCGGAGTCAGCGATGTCATGGGGTCCTGGAAGACCATGCCGATGCGGGCGCCGCGGATACGATCCAACTCGGGCTGGCGCAGGGTCAGCAGGTCAACGGGCCCAAACCGGGCATGGCCGGACGCGCGGCCGTTGGGAGCCAACAATCCCAGCGCCGCGAGAAAAGCCTGGCTTTTGCCGGCGCCAGATTCGCCGACCACGCCCAGGCATTCCCCAGTCCCCACCGTCAGCGACAAGTCGCGGACCGCACGAACGGCGCCGCGCGCCGACTCAAATGTAACGCCGAGCCGCTCGAGCGCCAACACGACGCCAGCGCCGCGCGGCGGCTGTATGTCAACCATTCGAGCCACCTCCGAACGGCAGCGCGACCGACTTCGCGGCGATGCCCCGTAAGGCCGGCGATACAGCCGGGCACCACATGAGAGCGCGATCGAGCCGTTGCACGTCAGCCGTCCGTGCAGCCAATGCTGCCACTGCGTCGGTGCATACCCCATATTCAACAGGAATACGTCGCCGCCCTTCGACATGGGGCCGACCAGCTGCGCGGCCTGGGGAGTCGTGAGGGGCCGGTAACCTGACGACACTGCGCACGCCGCCCCACCGTAATGCGAAGTCACTCACGCGACACACCCTGCCGCGACGGGTCCAACGCATCACGCTGTTCGCCCTGCCCCCCCGCGGGTCCAACATCACGCGACTCGCCCTGCCCCCGCGGGTCCAACGCATCACTCAACGCATCCCCCACCAAATTGAGGCTCATCAGCAACGCCACCAGAAAAACCGCCGGTACCAACAGCATCCACGGAGCGGACTGCATCTCCTGAGCGCCGTCGTTGATCAGGTTGCCGAGGCTGGCGAGGGGCTCCTGCACGCCGAGGCCGAGGAAGCTGAGGAAGCTCTCGAACAGAATCATCTGCGGAATGGTCAGTGTCGCATACGCGACGATCGGGCCCGTAATGTTGGGAATGATGTGTCGGAAGAGGATGGCCGGCGTGCTGAGCCCGGTCGCGCGGGCGGCCTCGATGAATTCACGCCGCGCCAGCGACAGAGTCTGTCCGCGCACGATGCGTGCGATGGTCAGCCAACCCACCGCGCCGATCGCGCAGAACAACACGGGGAGGCTGCCGCGCTCGAAGAGCGTGGTCAGAATGATCACAATAAACAGATACGGCAGCGAGTACAGGACATCGACGAACCGCATCATCAGCGCATCGGTGCGGCCACCGATGAAGCCTGCCGTAGCGCCCCATGTAACACCGATTACGAGGCTGATGGTGGTCGACACCAGGCTGATAACCAGCGAAGTGCGCACACCGTTGACCGTCCGCACGAACAGATCGCGCCCCAGTCTGTCTGTCCCGAGCCAGTGTGAGCCAGAGTCAAATGGTCCCACCGCGAGGTGCTGCCAGTCGAGCGAGTCCACCGCATATGGGCTGACGAGCGGACCGGCCACCGCGGCGACCACCAGCAACAGGATGACACCCGCGGCAACCATTGCTACACGGTTATGTAGCAAGCGGGCTGCAACTTTACGCCACGCACCTCGCGTACGACGAAAGTCTGACACGGAAGTTGATTCCGAAAAAACGTCACTCATGACGCACGCGCGGGTCGAGCCACCCGTACACGAGGTCAGTAATCAAATTAAGAAGTAGTACTAACGTGCCGTATACAATGACCATTCCCATGACCAGCGTGTAGTCACGGTTGATCGCGCCCTGCACCAGGTAGCGGCCGGTGCCCGGCAGGCCAAACACCGTCTCAACTACCAACGAACCGGTGACAACAAACGCGGTTGCAGGCCCGATGTAGCTGACAACCGGCAGCAACGTGGGCCGAAGTGCGTGGCTCCATAAAATTCGACGAAAACCCAGACCACGCGCCCGCGCCGTACGTATGAAATTCGCTTGAAAGGCCTCCAGCGCGCTGGCGCGGGTGAGGCGCGCGATGTAACCGAATACAGGCAACGCCAGCGTGATTGCGGGCAGCACAAAATAACGTGGCGCGCCCTCTTCCCAACCCCCCACCGGCAACAATTGCAGATACACTCCGAACAGCAACGCCAGCAGCGGGCCTACTACAAATCCAGGCAGCGCCAAGGCCAACACAACGAGACTCGAAACGCCGATATCGACTGAAGTCTGTCGACGGACGGCCGCCAGCATGCCAAACGGTATACCCAACGCCAGGGCGAACAGCATCGCGCTGATGCCCAGCGCCGCACTAACGGGCAATCCCTGAGCTATCAATTCAGTAACGCTGAAATCACGCTGCTTGTATGACGGACCGAAATCGCCATGTGACAACGCGCGCAGGTACCGGCCGAATTGAACGGTTATCGGTTGGTCCAGACCGTAGACTCTGTCGAGATTTGCGCGCACCTCGCGCGACAGCGTCTGCTCCTGGTCGAAAGGACCGCCGGGAGCCAGCCGCACGATGAAAAATGACGCGCTGATGATGATCAGAAGAGTCGGAATGACACCGGCAATGCGCCGCAGAGCGTAACCGAGCATCAGAAATGCCCTTCACGCATACAAAAACATATGTTTTCGACGCCGAGCCGTTGCGCTGCGGCATAAACACTTTCTAAACTCCGCATTCGTTCCATACCACTACTACAAGACAACAAGACTGATCCATGGAATCGACCCGACCAATCAGAGCACTCGTACGCGGCCTCGATGCGTTGACCACACTCAATCAACGAAACGGCGCCACTGTTTCCGAAATTGCCCAACAGATCAGGCTGCCGCGTACTACTACGTACCGCATCCTCGAAACCCTCACACACGCCGGCTACGTGTACCGTGATCCGGCCGATGACCGTTATCGGCTAACAATCATGGTGCATCGACTCGCCGACGGATTCGATGACGATGCCTGGGTCACGCAGATCGCGCGACCCTGCATCGATGAGCTCGGCAAGGAGGTGATGTGGCCGGTGGCCTTCGCTTCCTTGTCCGGGACGCAGATGCTCGTTCGTGAAACGACCGATCATCGCAGCCCGCTCGCCATCGAACGCTTCTCGCCCGGTTTGCGTCTGCCGATGCTCACAACAGCGGCAGGCCGGGCGCACCTCGCATTCTGCCCGGCCGAACAACGTGAATCTCTACTGGAGATTCTGCGCCGTTCAACCAACGAAGTGGACAAGTTGGCTCACAACCGTCCCGAGCTCGACAAGATCCTCGACGAGACGCGTGAGAAAGGTTACGCGAGCGCGGTTCACACGAGGCGGGTCTCCGACGAGATCACCATCGCCGTGCCCGTCATCATCGAGGAACAGGTGATGGCCACCGTCGTCGTGCGGTTTGCGGAGACGGCTGTGCCGCTGAAGATTGCGGCGGAGCGATTCGTCCCGCGGCTGCGCGAGGCGGCCACCCGGATCAAGCAGACCTTCATGGAGCAGCAGCTCAATCCGCCGTATCAGACGCTGCACCCGGTCCCCTTACGCTGATTCCCCTGTGGGGCTCACAGGCAAGCCCCAGTCGCCCGGAAGACGTCTCCAGGAGCCCGCCGCCCGCTATACTCGCGGACGGCGGGCTGCGCCCCGAACCCCCTTGTCTATGTTTTTGGCCTGCGGGGAAGTCTCACTTGGAGAGTCCTGAATGAAGCGAATTCTGGTCGGTATCAAGCGCGTTGTGGACTACAACGTGCGCATCCGCGTGAAGCCGGACGGCACGGGTGTCGTCACGGACGGGGTGAAGATGAGCATCAACCCGTTTGACGAGATTGCGCTCGAAGAAGCCCTTCGGATCAAGGAGCGTGGTGGTGCCGAGGAAGTCGTCGTTGCGACGATCGGGCCCGCCGACTGCCAGCAGCAGCTCCGCACCGCATTGGCGATGGGCGCCGACCGCGCGCTCCACGTCCAGGCTGACGGCGTCATTGAGCCTCTGGTGGCCGCCCGCGCGTTGCTGAAGCTCATAGAGAAGGAACAGCCCTTCCTGGTCATTGTCGGCAAGCAGGCCATTGACGATGACAACAGCCAGACCGGCCCCATGCTGGCGGCTTTGTGGAACCGGCCGCAGGTGACCTTCGCCTCCAAGGTCGAGCTGTCGGACGGCAAGGCCAAAGTGACTCGCGAAGTCGACGCGGGGCTGGAAACCCTGGAAGTGGATCTCCCTGCCCTGGTGACCACCGACCTGCGCCTGAATGAGCCGCGATATGTGAAGTTGCCGGACATCATGAAGGCCAAGAAGAAACCCCTGGAGACGCTGCCCCTGAACACCCTGGGTGTCGAGGCGAAGCAACAGCTCAAACTCGTGAAATTTGAACCCCCGGCGCAGCGTCAGAAAGGCGTGCGCGTGAAAGACGCCGCGGAGTTGGTCGAAGCATTGAAGAAGAAGGGGTTGCTCTGATGGCCGCTAAGATTCTCATCGTCGCCGAGCATGATGGCGCGAAGCTCAATACCAGCACGGCGAAGTCAGTAACCTGTGCCCGTGGCATTCAGGGTGCCGAGATCATCGTGGCGGTGTTCGCGGCGAAGCCCGACGCAGTGGCGGCTGAGTCGGCTCAACTCGCCGGTGTCACGAAAGTCATTACCGTCGAAAATCCAGCGAACGAACATGCGCTGGCAGCGGTACTTGCACCGCAGATCGTTGCGTTGGCGCAGGACGCGACTCACGTATTCGCTGCGTCAACCACCTTCGGCAAGGACCTGATGCCACGTGTTGCTGCCCTCCTCGGCACCGCCCAGATCAGCGACATCATGGCGGTCGACGGGGCCAATCGCTTCCGGCGTCCGATCTATGCCGGCAATGCCATCGTAACGGTGGAGACGGATTCCGCCTCGAAGATTGTGGGGACTGTTCGGAGCGCTTCATTCGAAGCTGCCCCGACCGGTGGATCCGCACCCATCGAGAAAGCGTCGATCAATGTTGAGCTGCCCACTCATACGCGCTTCGTTTCTGTGTCGGCCGCCAAGAGTGACCGCCCGGATCTACAGACGGCATCGAAAGTCGTGTCCGGTGGACGCGCGCTCGGCAGCGCGGACGGCTTCAAGATCATGTACTCGCTCGCTGACAAGATGGGTGCCGCTGTCGGCGCTTCGCGCGCGGCAGTGGACGCGGGATATGCGCCCAACGAGTTACAGGTGGGTCAGACCGGCAAGATCATTGCGCCGGAGCTGTACATGGCGATCGGTATTTCCGGAGCCATTCAGCATCTGACGGGCATCAAGGACGCGCGAACCATCGTGGCAATCAATAAAGATGGCGAAGCGCCGATTTTCGAGGTGGCCGATTTCGGCCTGGTGGGTGATCTGTTCCAGATCGTCCCTGAAATCGAGAAGCTGATCGGCTAGGCACCCAGGTGCTCGGGAGCGACTCTCACGAGCACCTTGCCGAAGCTGTCTCCGCGCAGCACGCGGCACAACGCCGCCGGAGCGGCGGCGAGCCCCTCCGCGAGGTCCTCGCGATAATGAAACAAACCCGCGCGGATCCAACTTCCCACCACCCGCTCGAGCTCAGGCAGCCGCTGCAGGTGATCCTCAACGAAAATGCCCTGCACGGTCGCCCTCGCCTTCAGCAACGGGGCGAACGTGGAACTCTGGTCATAGACTTCACTCAACCCACCTAAAACCACCCGGGCGTGCGGAGCCAGACACTCCAGCGCCTGTGTCAACACCGCCCCACCGACGGTATCGAAGTAAACATCGATCCCATCAGGACAGACGCCGCGCAACTGCGCCCCAAAGTCCGGCGAGCGATCGTTGATGCACGCGGCGAACCCAAGTTGCTCTACTGCGTATTGGCATTGCTCCGGTGAGCTCGCGATACCCACCGCGCGAGCGCCAACAATGCGCGCCGCCTGACCGGCGGTGGATCCAGCCGGCCCGGTTGCATCGGATACCACAACCGTCTGGCCGGGCCGCGGCTCACCGACATAGATGATCCCCGAATAGCCGAGCAATCCCGGTAGTCCCAACACTCCGAGCGCCGCCGAAACGGGCGCGCTGTTGGGATCCAACCGCCGCACGCCCTGCCCGCTCGACAGAGCAAACTGCTGCCACCCGTTGCGGACCACGACAAACTCGCCCGGCCGATGCTCGGGATGCCGGGATTCCAGCACCTGGGCCACCGTCTCGCCACTCACGATGTCGCCTGGAGTCAGGCGCGCCGCGGGATCAATGGAGAGATAGATCGTCCGCGATAGAAATTGACCGGGCCCCGGAGTGGGGACCGCGGTCGTATCCGCACCGAAATTCTCCGGCCCTGGCAATCCGGCCGGCCGGAGCGTGAAGAGAATGCGGTGGTTGCGGTCGCCTGCGTCGTGCATGACTCGATTCGCGCCGCAGTGTTGATCAGAGCTGGCTGAGAACGTGCTCCGCCGAGGATACCTTGAACTGTCCCTTCTCTTCGACATCAACCTGCTTGGCAACGCCATCCTGCACGATGATGGCGAAGCGCTGTCCCCGAGTCCCCATGCCGAAACCGCTCGCATCCATCTCCAGGCCGAGTGCCTTGGCGTATTCGCCGTTGCCGTCGGCCAGCATCAGAATCCGGTCGCCCACATTGCCTGACTTGCCCCAGGCACTCATCACAAACACGTCGTTGACCGCCATGCAGGCGATCGTGTCCACGCCCTTCGCGTGAATCTGGTCGGCGAGCTGCACGAAGCCAGGGAGGTGCCGGGCGTCACAGGTGGGAGTGAATGCGCCAGGAACGGAGAACAGCACCACCTTCTTGCCCTTGAACAACTCGTCCGTGGTGACGTCCTTGGGCCCATCTTTAGTCATCGTCTTGAGCTTGCCCGCGGGCATGCGGTCGCCGGCCTTGATCGCCATGTCAGATCTCCTTCGCGAAAAAACGGTCACTATAAATGTGCAAAGAGGCCGGAAGATTACTCCTCCGGCCTCTGTCAGGTGAACGTCTGAGGGACCTTTTCAGGTCCGCAGGTCTTTCATCAGGCCTGCTTGGCGTGCAATGACCACAGCTCGGCGAGACGTTCCAGGTTCGGATCGCCCTTGACCGCCTTGAAGGATTTCTGCGCGTCATCCTTCTTGCCGCTCTTCAACTGCGCGATACCCAATAGCAGGCGTGCCTCGGCTTCGTTCCGGACACCACCCTTCGTCACGCCCTTGTTGAGCTGATCCAGAGCCTTGTCGTACTGCTGGTAGCCCAAGTACGCAAGCCCCACGCCGACGTTCTTGTCGCCCGTGGTGCTGCTATTGGCGTCCTGCTCGACCCTGGGCAGCGAAGCCTGGTCCTGCTGAGCCGCCTTCTTGGCTGATTCCAGCAAACGCTGGTTCTTGTCCTTCTGGCGGGCATCGGCAAAGACGTTCTTCTGCATGCCCTTCTCGAGGATGTGCTGGGCTTCACCCGGGTTACCCTGCTCAATGGCCAGCTGGGCCATCTCGGTGTAATCCGTGGGGTCCTTGAGCACGTCCAGCTCGGACATCAGGCGGTAGACCTGCAGGGTGTTCTTGTCGCCCAGATTCGGAGCGCTGCGTACGGAGTACAGCAGGTTCTGCCAGTACTCGGGCTTCGGATGGTACTCGACCAGCCGCTCGAGCTCCTTCGTCGTGCACTCCTGGTCATTGAGCTTGACGCAGGCGCTGAGCGCGAGCTGCAGCGGCTCGTCCTTCGGCGTCTGACCGGCCTTGATCTGCTGAGCGATGATTTCGTCGTAGAACTTGAGGGTGCCCTTGTAGTCGCCCTTCAGGTAGTACGACTGACCGACGAGGGTCTTCATCTCCTCATCGGCAAAACCGCCCTTGATGGCGCGGTTGCCGTACTCGATGGCCTTGTCGTAGTTCTTGAGCTGATAGTTCATCTGCGCCACGGCCTTGATGCGGCCGGGGACTTCCTTCTCATCCAGGAAGCCGTCGTTGATCTCAGCCTCGAAGTACTTGGTCGCTTCAGCGAAATTGTTCTGCTTGGCGTAGGCCACGCCGGCCAGCTCATTGATGATGTGCTGGTCATACGGGCTCTTCTTCGGGTTGCCTTCCGCTTCCTTCAGCTTCGCGATCGCATCCGGAAACTTCTTGGCCTGCAGGGCTTCCTGGGCCGCCTTCAGGGACGGCGCCAGCTCCTTGCTGACCTTGTTCTTGTCCTTTTCCTTGTCGGCCGCCAGCACCGGGCTGCCGGTCAGCAGGACGGCCGAGGCCCCCACCGCGGCAATACCTAGCACCAGACGCTTAGCAATACTGTTTACTTTCATCGTGTGGGTCCGTTAATCGTGGAACTCGGATGTATTAACAAAGCCTATCTTCTTCATACGGTTCCGCTGGGCAGCGGCCAGAACCTTGGCCACATAGTCGTACTTGGCACGACGATCGGGGCGCAGGTGGATCTCCGGCTGCACGTCCTTCTTGGCTTCCTCGCCGAAGTAGCCTTCCAGCTGACCGAGGCTCTGCACCACGGTGCCGTTCCACACCACCGTACCGTCGAAGTCGATCTCGAGGTCGATGACCTCGGGTCGCTGATCCGGCGGCGGCGGATTGTTGTTCTGGGGCATGTCGAGCTTCACCGCGTGGGTCATGATGGGAAGCGACACGATCAGGGTCACGAGCAACACCAACATCACGTCGATCAGGGGCGTGGTGTTGATGTCGCACATCACACCTCCGCCCGCGTTGCCAACACTCATCGCCATATTATTCTACTCCTGCGGTGCGCTTACTTACTGCGCCCGGCCCAGGCCATGATCGGGTTCCGTGAGGAAGCCCACCTTGGCGATACCACCGCGCTGAATTGCGTACAGCACCCGTCCCACCGATTCGAACTTCGCGTCCTTGTCGGCCCGGATGTGCACTTCCGGCTGCGGCTTGATGACCGCGGCATTCTTGATATTGCCAAGCAGATCGGCCTGGTTGGGCATCCGCTTGTCGTTCCAATAGATGTTGCCGTCCTTGTCGACGGCCACCGTGATGTTTTCCGGCTTTGTCTGTGTCGGAATGTTGACCGCCTTCGGCAGGTCGACCTTCACGGTCTTGTTGATGACTGGAATGGTGATCAGGAAGATGATGAGCAGAACCAACATGACATCGACGAGCGGTGTCGTGTTGATGTTGTTCATCACCTGCTGTTCTTCGCCGGCTCCACCGACCTGCATTGCCATACTGCTTGACCCTCAAAAAGCTTTCCGGCGGCTCAGCGTCGCCGGCGCGCCGGAAAGCGTTGTGACTCGAGTGACTTACTTGCGAATGGCAGCAGCAGGAGCCGCGGCGGGACGCGCACCGCCCGACTCGCTGGCGCCGACACGGGCACCGCTCACCAGATAGGCATGCAAGTCGCTCGCGAAGTTCCGCAGGGCGTCCTGGATCAACTTGTTGCGGCCCAGCAGCCAGTTGTAGCCCATGACCGCGGGAACGGCGACGAACAGACCGATGGCGGTCATGATCAGCGCCTCACCGACGGGGCCGGCCACCTTGTCGATGCTCGCCTGGCCGGCGATACCGATACCCACCAGGGCGTTCAGAATGCCCCACACCGTGCCGAACAGTCCGACGAACGGAGCGGTCGAGCCCACCGTTGCCAGCAGGCCGAGGCCTGAGTTCAGCTTGCTGTTCACCTGGTCCACAGCGCGCTGCAGCGACATGGTGATCCACTCGTGCAGGTCGATGCGGTCCGTCAGGCGGCCGTCATGGTGCGAAGCGGCACGCAGGCCGTCCTCGGCAACCAGGCGGAAGTCGTCACCCTTCTTCAGACGCTCGACGCCGTCCTTGATCGAAGGGGCAGTCCAGAACTGCTTCTCCGCGACGCGCGCAGACTGCTTGAGCTTGCGCTGGTCCCAGAGCTTGGTGAGGATCACGTACCAGGATGAAAGCGACATGATCGCCAACAGGATGAGTACGGAGCGGGCGATCGGGTCGCCACTGGACCACATGGCGGCAAGGCCGTATGGGTTGTCAGTGCTTGCGGTTGGGGCGGCTTGATTTTCCATAGTTTCCTCGAATCACAAAAAGCCGGGGCAGGCCTCGGCATCTAATAGTCGTTTTAGTTTCGGAGCTGGAACTTGATGCGGAATCCAAAGCAGCTGGCAATCGGATTCCCGTCCTCGGTCGCAGGCTTGTAACGCCCGCTGGCGGCTTTTGCCAGTTTCATTGCGCCTTCATCGAGCCGACCGATGCCGGAAGACTGTTCGATCTTCGGCTCTTCGGTCAGCTTGCCCTTCGTGTCAGTGCATACATGCACTGTCGCCGTGCCCGATTCTCCGAGGCGCGCCGACGCCGACGGATAGTAATCGTCGGTCGACGGGAAGTTCTTACCCGGGCCACCCGGTACGCGTACGGCCTGGTGGGTTGGTGCCGGCGGCGGCGGAGGTGCCACAACAGGCTTGTTGGTCGTGTCCTGGATCGCGGTTGATTGAGTTTCAACCGGCATGTCGATCTGCACATCCGGCGGCGGCACTTCGACGGGCGGCCGTTCCATCTGCGGTGGCGGCGGTGGCGGGGGCTGATCCTGCTGCTTTACCTCGTCGATGACGGCGGTCTGCAGGGGCGGAGCAACCAGCTCGATGGCCCGACGTGCGAGTCCGGTAGCCAGTGCCCAGGCGATGAGGATGTGGAGGCCGACAATCGCAAACAGTACGACTGTTCGGCGTGTAAAGAAATTAGAATCGTGTACGTATGCTGCCATGAGTTATTGCGGCGTCGTCGCTGTTACTTTCCCAAGATAAATCGGATCCAATTCTGAGCAGCGCAAAGTAACTGGCTTTGTCGCGCCCTGCAAGGTGTCGGACCCGGCCCGGAGCACGCCGGCCATTCCACCAGTGTGCTCATTCATACATGCAATGCGGACGCGCGCAGCCTGCCGGGCTGACGCACGCTCGACTTTTATATCCCCCGAAAGTGTTCGATGATTGCGACGTGCGCTTGCAGAACGACGACACGGTTTGCCGTGCACGTCAATGAATGCTTGCTGAACTCTAACCTCTACAAAGTGCACTGACAACTCCGCCTAAGCTCAAGAATTACCACGCGGGGCGGTCACCGCACCCGTCGAGGCACTCCCTACCAGAAACGCGTATTTGGCGAGGACGCCGGCCGTCGCGTATGGCTTCCGTGGTTTCCACGCAGCACGCCGGCGCCGCAGCTCCGCCGCAGACAGATCAGCATGAATGGTGCGCTTCACCGCATCGATGGTCACGACATCCCCATTTCGCAACAGCCCAATGGGTCCGCCAACCGCCGCTTCCGGAGAGATATGTCCAACCACGAAACCGTGGCTGCCACCCGAAAACCGCCCATCCGTAATCAACGCTACCTTATCCCCTAGTCCGCGGCCCATGATGGCGCCGGTCGGACTCAGCATCTCGCGCATTCCGGGACCCCCTTTGGGTCCCTCCTGTCTGATCACCACGACATCCCCGGCCCGTACCGTGCCATCGAGGATGGCCTCGGTCGCTCGCTCTTCCCCTTCGAAGACACGAGCCTTCCCGCTGAACTTCAGGCCTTCCTTGCCGGTGATCTTTGCGACCGCGCCCTCCGGGGCCACGTTCCCGTACAGGATGACGAGATGACTGTCTTTCTTCAGCGGATCGGAGAGCGGCCGCACGATGTCCTGTCCAGCAAGATACATGCCCGTGTCGGCCAGATTGTCTCCCAGTGTCCGACCCGTGACTGTTAGACAATCCGCGTGCAGCAGGTCCGCCTCCAGCAACATCTTCATCAGCGGTTGAATGCCGCCGATCGCAATCAACTCCGACATCAGATAGCGCCCGCTGGGTCTGACATCGGCCAGCACCGGCACCCGTTTGCCGATGCGAGTGAAATCATCCAACGAGAGCTTTACGCGCGCATCGTTGGCTATGGCGAGCAGATGGAGCACGGCGTTGGTTGAGCCGCCGAGCGCAATCACGACACTGATCGCGTTCTCAAACGCCTTGCGAGTCAGGATGTCGCGCGGCCTGATGCCTTCCTTCACCAACTTCACGACCGCTTCGCCGGCACGCCGGCTGTCGATCCGCTTCTCATCACTGACCGCTTCCTGCGCGGAGCTGCCGGGCAGTGAAAGTCCCAACGCCTCCATCGCGGAAGCCATGGTGTTGGCCGTGTACATTCCACCGCAACTGCCCGGTCCGGGAATCGCGGTCCGCTCCACTTCCTGCAACTGCTCGTCGGTAATCTTGCCGGCGGCACGCGCGCCAACCGCCTCGAATACCGAGACGATGTCCCGCCTCTGTCCACCGGGACGAATCGTGCCACCGTAGACAAAGACCGCGGGACGGTTGAGTCGTGCGATCGCCATCGCGCAGCCGGGCATGTTCTTGTCACAGCCGCCGAGCGCCACGAAACCATCGAAGCCTTCGGCTCCGACCACAGTCTCAATCGAATCGGCAATCACTTCGCGGGAGACGAGTGAGTAGCGCATTCCGGGCGAGCCCATCGAGATGCCGTCCGACACCGTGATGGTGTTGAAGAGAACGCCCTTGCCGCCTGCCGCGTCGGCACCGTTCACGGCCTCGCGCGCGAGCTCGGCGATATGCATGTTGCATGGAGTGACGTTGGCCCAGGTGGAGGCGATGCCGATCTGCGGCTTGCTGAAATCAGCGTCCTGGAAACCGACCGCACGCAACATCGCGCGCGAGGGTGCCTGCTTGATTCCATCAACCACGAGCCGTGAGCTGGCCCGCGCGTCCACTTGTTTTTTCTTAGCCGCCATTGCCGTCGAAAAACCTTCCCGGTCCTTAAAACTTAAAGTACTTCCATCCCCGCTGTCCAGCCAAGAGTACTACGGATCGGGTGCGAGTTTGGATTCGAACGAGGGGTGTTCACATTATGACCGTGCGCCAACACCAGTTTCAGGGATGCCCTGAGCTGCGTTGAAGCAGTGGTTTGCGAGTCACTCGATGCGCGAACGGATGAGTCTGTAGAGCGCGCGGATGCACTGGGCTTCCGCGCCAACGGGCCGGCCCGGGCGGTCCTTGGCATTCCAGGCGTACAGATCGATGTGCAGCCAGGCCGGAGTCGCCGTGACAAAGCGTTTGAGGAACAGAGCACCGATGATCGAGCCGGCAAATGGCGCGGCCGACACATTGCTCAGATCGGCGATCTTGCTCGTGAGCTCGTCGTCGTAGCCGGCCCACAACGGCAACGGCCAGATGGGATCGGCCTCTTCTTCGCCGTTGATACGCAGGGCCGCGAGCAGACTCTCGTCCGTTGAAAATGCCGCAGGCACTTCCGGGCCCAGCGCCACGCGCGCAGCCCCCGTGAGTGTTGCCATGTCGATGAGGAGGTCCGGGCGCTCAACATCCGCTTCGGCCAGCGCATCGGCGAGGACCAACCGCCCTTCAGCGTCCGTGTTGCCGATCTCCACGCTCAATCCCTTCCTCGAGCGCAACACATCACTGGGGCGGTAAGAATTTCCATCGACGCTGTTTTCTACAGCCGGGATCAGGACGCGCAGTTGTACGGGTGCGTCGAGCTGCATGAGCATCCGCGCCAACCCCAGAGTGCAGGCGGCGCCACCCATGTCCTTTTTCATGAGCAGCATGCCGGCCGACGGTTTGATGTCCAGGCCGCCGGTGTCGAAGCACACACCCTTGCCGACGAGGGTCACCTTCGGTGCGTTTTCCTTTCCCCAGCGAATATCGATGAGCCGCGGATGCCGCGGACTCCCGGCACCCACGCCTCTGATCAGGTGGAAGTCTCGCGCCTGCAACTCTTCACCCATGATCACGCTGCTGCGAGCCCCATAGCGAGTTGCGAGATTGATTGCCGCTGCGGCGAGCTCCTCCGGTCCCATGTCGTTCGCGGGCGTGTTGATCAGGTCGCGGGCGAGCGAAGTTCCGGCGGCAGCCGCTTCCGCGTACGCGAGATCCGCTTCCTTCGGCACAACCAGGACGGCACGAGGACCCGAGGGCGCCACTGACCGGTACCGTGTCATCCGGTACGCGCCCATCAACCATCCCAATACCAGGTGGGTGGCCGCATCCGCGCGTAGCTCATTTGCAACGTGGTACGAATATGCAGGCAGACGATCCGACAAACCCGCCGCGTTCCAGACCTTCAACTCTCCAACTGAGTGCAATGATCCGAGGCCTACGACGGCGCCGCCGACACCGCCGTCAGGATTGGGATACGCCAGTGCCCGATGTCTCTCAGCCTGGAACGCATGGGCGCGGACCCAGCTCGCCACGGGAGCAGGCTGCAGGCTCAACCAGCGCGGAAGCTCCGCTTCGGTGAGAAACCACAGGGGCAGGCTGCCCGCCTCGTTCGCCGTCAACAGTTTTTCTTCCATGAGGCGGCAGCTTACCAATGTCGGGCCGATGACATCGAATGTGGCAAGGTCCGGCATCGGCACGTGACGGCCGGAAAACGCCCCCCGAGAGTGCCTTATCGCAGTTGCACAGGCCGTTTGCGTTGACAACCAAGCGCGTAGTGTGATCCCATCGGGCAACATATTTCTTTCGCTTTTGCAGCGCACTCGCACGAGTCTCAATTGGCTCCCACGACAATCGCCATCGGCCGAGTAACCACAGGCTCAGTACCCCATGGCCCCGTACTCGTCGGACTTCCGCTCCTTCTTAGGAGCGCAAGGTGCGGGGCACTCGCGCACGCCTGACACACAACCGGGCACAGCGAGCAAGACACCAAAAACCCCGCACCGGCCGAGCGCCGATGCGGGGTTTTTTTACGTTTGGCACATCCGGCCACCGGGCCACTTTGGAGAAGGATGATGAAGCTTTATTCGCAAAAAGACGTCGACAAGAAGGCTCTCAAGGGAGCGCGCATCGCCGTGCTCGGCTATGGGAGCCAGGGCCGTGCACATGCACTCAATCTGAGCGACAGCGGTTTCGACGTCGTCGTAGGAGTCCGTAAGGGCGGCAACGGGTGGAAGAAGGCGAAGAAGGAAGGTCTCGCTGTTGCCGAACCCATCGATGCAGTCGCCGATGCGGACCTCGTTGCGATGCTCGTGCCCGACATGGCGCAGAAGTCTGTCTATGAAAGCGTTGAGAAGAGCCTGAAGAAGGGAGCGACGTTGCTGTTCGCCCACGGCTTCAATGTGCACTTCAAACAGATCAAGCCGCGCAAGGACCTCGACGTCTCATTGATTGCCCCGAAGGGTCCTGGTGATCTCGTGCGCCGTCAGTATCAGCAAGGTCGCGGCGTTCCGTGTCTGATCGCCGTCTTCCAGGACGCAACCGGCAAGGCGCATGCGAAGGCCCTGGCCTACGCTCACGGCATCGGCGGCACCCGTGGTGGTGTTCTCGACACGACTTTCGCGGAGGAGACCGAGACGGATCTGTTCGGCGAGCAGGCCGTGCTCTGTGGCGGCGCTACCGAGCTGGTGGTGAAGGGCTTCGAGACACTCGTTGAAGCGGGCTATCAGCCGGAAGTCGCGTACTACGAGTGCATGCACGAACTGAAGCTGATCGTGGACCTGCTCCACGAGGGCGGCCTCACCAAGATGCACGAGTTCATCAGTGAAACCGCCAAGTACGGCGACCTGACACGCGGCCCGCGCGTCGTGACCGACCGTACGAAGAAAGAGATGCGCAAGATTCTCAAGGAAGTGCAGACGGGCAAGTTCGCGAAGCAGTGGATCGAGGAGAACGCGAGCGGCCGTAAAGGCTACGACAAGCTGCTGAAGCAGGATACGAACCGCCAGATCGAGAAAGTCGGCGCCGAGCTGCGTGCCCGGATGCCCTGGCTGAACGACCGGCGGGCGTAGCCCGGCGGGCATCGCCGCGTAACAAGGAGCGTTGATTCCAGGACACGGAGTGTCCTTTCACATTAGGAGAAGGCCATGGTTCCCCATCCAGACCGGGTTTTGATCTTCGACACCACCCTGCGCGACGGCGAGCAATCGCCCGGCTGCAGCATGACCCAACCTGAAAAGCTCAGGGTCGCCCGCTCGCTTGCCGAGCTCGGTGTCGATGTCATCGAGGCTGGTTTCCCCGCGGCCTCGCGGGGGGATTGGGAATCGGTCAACGCGGTGGCGCGCGAGGTACAGGGGTCCATCATCTGTGGGCTTGCGCGCTGTAACCGGGAGGACATCGAGCTCGCGGCAAAAGCCCTGCGCCCGGCTCCCCAACACCGCATTCACGTGTTTCTGGCCACGAGCGCGATTCATCGCCAGTACAAGCTCAACATGGCGCAGGAAGAAATCCTGCGCACCGCCGTCGAAGGCGTGAAGCTGGCGCGCGAATTGTGCGAGGACGTGGAGTTTTCACCCGAGGACGCCTCCCGCACCGAGCTGGAGTTTCTGGCCCAGGTCGTGGAAGCCGCCATCGAGGCCGGCGCGAGCACGGTCAACATTCCGGATACGGTTGGCTACACCGTCCCGGATGAATTCGCGGAGCTGTTCCGCTACCTGCGCAAGAACGTGCGCGGCATCGATAAGATCCGTCTCTCGGTGCATTGTCACGACGATCTGGGAATGGCGGTGGCCAACAGCCTGACCGCCGTCGTGGCCGGCGCCCGCCAGATCGAATGCACCATCAATGGAATCGGCGAGCGGGCCGGCAACTGCTCACTCGAAGAAGTGGTCATGGCGTTGAAGACCCGCGAGGCGTTCTTCAACGTCCGCACCCGGATCCAGACGACCCGCCTCTACCCCACCTCGAGGTTGGTTTCCAGCATCACCGGCATGCCCATTCCGCGCAACAAGGCGGTCGTGGGCGAGAATGCCTTCGCTCACGAAGCGGGCATTCATCAGCACGGCATGATGAAACATCACTCCACGTACGAAATTCTGCGTCCGGAGGATGTTGGACTGTCACGGAGCCATCTCGTGCTCGGCAAGCACAGCGGCCGGCATGCCTTCCGCGATCGCGTGAAGGAGCTGGGCTTCGAGCTCGACGAGGGGGAATTCAATCGCGTCTTCGAGGAATTCAAGGCGCTCGCCGACAAGAAGAAAGAGCTGTTTGACGGCGATATCGAGGCCCTGGTCCTGCGCGCCGAAGGCAGTGCCACCGGCCCGTGGACGCTGCTGGACCTGAAGACCGTCGCCGACAGCAAATCGCCGGCCGAAGCCACCGTTCGCCTCCAGCACGCGGACGGCCGCGTCGTCGAGCGCAATGCCGAGGGCGATGGCCCTGTCGATGCGGCCTTCAAGGCCATCGAAGCGGCGACCGGCGTCAATGTCATGCTACGGAAATTCGAGCTGCGCGGCGTGTCCGAGGGTGAGGATGCGCAGGGCGAAGCAGTCATCTACGTCGAATACAATCAGCGCAGCTACCGCGGCTCGAGCGTGAGCACCAACATCATCGAGTCCAGCACCAAAGCGTTTCTCGAAGTGATCAACCGAATCGAGCTGTCGCAGGCAGGTAGCCGCTCGCGGGACGAGCGCACCGGCGCGGCCCGCGTCGCACAGGAAGCCGTTTAGTATGAGTAACGTTCCGCAAACAATGTTTGAGAAGGTCTGGCGGCAGCACGAGGTGATCGCCGAGACGGCCGATACACCGGCCGTGCTGTACATCGACCTTCACCTGATTCACGAAGTGACGTCACCCCAGGCATTTTCGGTGCTCCGTGAGCGCGGCCTGCCCGTTCGCAGGCTGGATCGCACCCTCGCCACCATGGACCACTCGACGCCGACGCGCACCGAGCAGATCTTCGGCGGCGCGCCCATCTCAATCGAGTCGGCCGCCAGGCAGGTTCGGGAGCTCGAGAAGAATTGCGCTGAGTTCGGTGTGGAGCTTCTCGGCCTGCGCCACGAGCAGCGCGGCATCGTGCATATCATTGGGCCAGAGCTGGGAATTACGCAGCCGGGCAAGACCGTGGTCTGTGGTGACAGCCATACCAGCACGCATGGCGCCTTGGGTGCGTTGGCGTTCGGAATTGGCACGACTGAAGTCGGTCACGTGCTGGCGACGCAGTGTTTGTTACAGCGTAAGCCTCGAACTTTGGCATTGAACGTGTCGGGTCGGTTGAAGCCCGGCGTCACTGCCAAGGACCTGATTCTCGCCATCATCGGCAAGATCGGTGTGGGCGGCGGGACGGGATACGTCATCGAGTATCGCGGAGACACGATCCGCGGGCTCGACATGGACGAGCGCATGACGATTTGCAACATGTCGATTGAGGCGGGTGCCCGTGCCGGCATGATTGCCCCTGATGAGACTACCTACCGGTATCTCGCCGGTCGCCCTCGGGCGCCACAGGGCGATGCCTGGGAGCGTGCGGTCTCGGAGTGGCGCCGGTTGCCTTCGGACCCCGGCGCCCTATTCGACGCCCAGGTCGATATCGACGCATCCGTACTCGAGCCGATGATCACCTACGGGACCAATCCCGGGATGGTGATTCCGATTACGTCCTCTATTCCATCGCGCGCGAACGATGCTGTGTTCAGCAAGTCGCTCGCTTACATGGGTCTGGAAGCCGGCGCACCGATCAAAGACCAACCGGTGAATGTGGTGTTTGTCGGCAGTTGCACCAATGGCCGCATTTCCGACCTTCGAAGCGCTGCCGGCGTGCTACGGGGACGGAAGGTTGCCAAGGGCGTACAGATGCTCGTCATTCCGGGCTCGCAGCAGGTCAAGAAGGAAGCGGAGGCTGAGGGCCTGCACCAGGTCTTCATTGACGCGGGTGCCGAATGGCGCGAGTCCGGATGTTCCATGTGCCTGGGGATGAATGGCGACCTCGTTCCGAAGGGTCAATATTCAGTGAGCACCAGCAATCGCAATTTTGAGGGCCGGCAGGGAATCGGTGCCCGAACGCTGCTGGCGAGCCCACTGACCGCGGCCGCGAGTGCCGTACGGGGTCGCGTGACCGATCCCCGGGAGTTGATGTCATGAAGGCTGTTGTTTCCATTACGTCGCGGACGGTGGTATTGCCGTCGAGCAATATCGATACCGACCAGATCATTCCGGCCCGTTTTCTCACGACGACCACCCGCGAGGGGTTGGGCCGCTCGCTGTTCGCCGACTGGCGCTACGATGCGCAGGGCGCGGCGAAACCGGATTTCGTTCTCAATCGTCCCGAGGCGCAGGGTTGCCGCATTCTGGTCGCGGGCCGCAATTTCGGCTGCGGCTCCTCGCGCGAGCATGCGCCATGGGCGCTGTTGGATTACGGCTTCCAGGCCGTGATCAGCACGGAGATCGCGGACATCTTCCGCAACAACTCGCTGAAAAACGGCTTCCTGCCGGTTGTGGTCGACCAGGGAACCAGCGATTGGCTGCTGGCCAATCCGGGTGCGGAGGTCACGATCAATGTCGAGGAAACCTCGCTCGTATTGCCTGATGGCACGCGCGTGAAGTTTCCTCTCGAGGCGTTCTCGCGCTTTTGCCTGCTGAACGGGGTGGATGAATTGGGCTTTTTGTTGGACCGCCGGGCGCAGATAGAAGCGTATGAGGCTCGGCGCCAGGGTCAGGTATGAAGGCACAGATTGCTGTTCTGGGTGGGGACGGGATCGGCCCGGAGGTCGTCGCCGAGGGGCTTCGCGCTTTGGAGGCTGTTGGCGCCTCCTTTGGCCACCAGTTTGTGTTGAGCCACTTTGCCTTCGGCGGCGCGGCGATTGATGCGGTTGGGGATCCCCTTCCCGCTGACACGCTGAAGGGTTGCCTGGATGCCGATGCGGTTCTGCTCGGCGCCATCGGCGGCCCCAAGTGGTCCGCACCGGATGCGCGCGTTCGGCCGGAACAAGGGTTGTTACGGCTACGCAAAGAGTTGGGCGTTTACGCCAATTTGCGGCCTGTGAAGCTCCATCCTTGTCTCGTGGGAGCGTCGACTTTGAAGCCCGAGGTGCTTGCCGGCGTCGACCTGGTGTTTGTTCGTGAGCTCACGGGCGGCATCTATTTCGGCGAGAAGCGTCGGGATGCAAACAGCGCCGTCGATGTTTGCACGTACACCGTGGAAGAAGTCGAGCGCATCACCCGCGTTGCCGCCCGCCTGGCACGCCAGCGGCGCCGCAAGCTCACTTCTGTCGACAAGTCCAATGTTCTCGAGACTTCGCGGTTGTGGCGCGAGGTGGCTTCACGGGTCATGAAATCGGAGTTCGCCGATGTGGCGCTCGACCACGTGCTGGTGGATGCGGCGGCCATGCATCTGATTCGCCGGCCCAGTGACTTTGATGTGCTCGTGACGGAGAACATGTTCGGCGACATCCTGACCGATGAAGCCTCGATGTTGGCCGGGTCGCTGGGATTACTGCCGTCTGCGTCCCTGGGGGACGGCAAACGGGGTTTGTACGAACCCATCCATGGCTCGGCACCTGATATCGCCGGGCGCGGAATCGCCAATCCCGTGGGCACGATCATGAGCGTTGCCCTGCTCCTGCGGCATTCGCTGGAGTTGGTTCGCGAAGCGGATGCGTTGGAAGCGGCCGTGGGTCGCGCCCTCGAGGGCGGGGCTCGGACGCCGGATATCGCGGCTAAGGGTGAGAAGACGGTCAGCACCCGGGAGATGGGCGATGCCGTGTTGGCGGAGCTGAGGCGCGGTTGATAGTTATGGCGCCCCTTGGCGGCTTGCGCGCGGGCCGGGGCGGCTGGCACGTGGGCCGGGGCGGCTGACGCGGGCCGGGGTGACCGGCACAGCGCGACTGGCGCGTCACCGGCATTGCCGAGCGACGCGCCCTTCGCTTCGTTGGGCTACTGGCTGTTAGCCGTTGGCGGCCTTCGGCACCGACTCCAGCACACGGGCCACCCGCTCGAGTCCTGCAGCCAGATCGCGCTGCAGGTCTTCCAACGCTTCAATACCCACGGAGAGACGGATCAGCCCGTCCGCCAGACCGGCCTTCTGTCGAGCCACCGGATCCATCGCAGCGTGCGTCATGGTTGCCGGGTGAGCCACCAGACTCTCAACTCCGCCCAGCGACTCCGCCAGTGAGAAGCACTGCAGATCACAGACGAACTCCCGGACGGCATCGTGCCCGCCTTCCAACTCCAGGCTGACGATCGCGCCATACCCGCGCTGCTGGCGCCGTGCGACGTCGTGGCCCGGATGGCTCGGTAACCCCGGGTAGTAGACCTTCTTCACGTTCGGCTGCTGCTGCAGCCATTGCGCCAAGGCCTGCGAATTACGCCCGTGGTGATCCAACCGCGCATGCAGAGTCCGCAACCCACGCAACGTCATGAAGCTATCAAACGGCGCGCCCGTGACACCCAGGCAATTGGCCCACCAGACCAACTGCTCATGAAGCGCCTTGTCTTTGGCTACAACGGCGCCACCGACCACATCGCTATGACCATTGAGATACTTGGTCGTCGAATGCAAGACGAGGTCCGCGCCGAGTGACAACGGGAGCTGCCAGGCGGGCGACAGGAACGTGTTGTCCACAACTGTAATCGCGCCAGCGGCTTTACCCAGCGCCGTGAACTTCTCGATGTCCGTGATCCGCAGAAGCGGATTGCTGGGCGTCTCGATCCAAAGCAGATTGGTCGGCTTGGAAAGCGCCGCGCGTACTGCTGCCTCATCACCGAAATTGATGAACTCGACTACTCGCTCGCCGCGCTTTCTCCACGCTTCGAACAGACGGTAAGTTCCGCCATAACAATCGTGCGGGGCGATGATGCGTCCCCCCGCAGGAATCAGGTAGCCGACCAGAGTGATCGCAGCCATTCCCGTTGCTGTGATAACGCCACCGACCCCACCTTCCAGCTCAGCGATCGCTGATCCGAGAAGATCGCGCGTTGGATTTCCCGAGCGCGTGTAGTCGTAGCTGCGTTTCTCGCCAAAGCATTTAAACGCGAACGTCGACGTCAGATGAATCGGCGGCACCACGGCGCCAGTGGCTTCGTCGCATTCGAGGCCAGCACGAACAGTCTGAGTAATCTGGCTGGGGCGGTTGCTCACGACGCGCTCTCCAGTGCCACAGTGAATATCCGGCGCAATTGTTCAGTCTCCTTCAGGAAGGCATCGTGGCCGTAGATCGAGGAAATTTCGTGCAACCGCGCAACCGGCAGGCGCGCAACCATTGCGCGCATGTCAGGCAGCGGCACCAACTGATCCTCGCGGACCGCGACGGCCGTCGTCGGTACGAAAATGCGAGCCGTGTCCACCCGATGCAGGTCAATGGACTCGGACAAACAAAGGAACGCTTCGGGGCGATAGCGCGACGCATAGTCGCTGCCGCGCGCAAAGAGATAACTCTCCACCGGGAAGAGGAAGCGGTCGCCATCCAACACGGGCTCGCCGTTGAAGCGGGCAGAGAACTCCTCGGTGCTGCGGTACGTCGACATCGCAAGCGCCCGGGCGAGCTGCACGCCCTCCTTCGGGCGGCCACAATCAACGGCAAACCGCAGGATCTGCCGCTGAACGCTGCGCCAGGCAGTCGCCATCGGGTTCGCGCGATCTGCCGCGCCGATGATGAGCAGGTGCCCTACACGCTCGGGATGCAACTCACCGAACGCCAACGCAACCATGCCGCCGTATGAGCCGCCGGCGATCGCATGCAGTGACTTGATGCCGAGGTGATCGAGCACACGCGCCAGCACCTCTGCCTGGTCGTAACTCGAAATGCTGGGGAATGTTGTACCGGGCCCGGGGCCGGTGGTATCGCCGCTGCCGCCCAGGTAGTCGAAGCTGAGAATTCTGAACTGATTGACGTCGAGCGGGCGATCGGGACCTGCGATCTGCGACCACCACTCCTGGCGAGGATCATCGGCCAGACAAACACGGCGTCCGCCCGAGATGCCACCCAATGCGCATACAACAGGCGCAGTTGCCGGACCTACGAGGCGCCATGCAATTTGAACGTTGGAAAGCTTGCCACCGTGATGGAGCGCCATCTCGCCCGGAACTTCCAGAATGCCTTCGCGCACGGAAATGTCGGTGGCGAGCGCGACGAGAGTGTTTGCTGCAGGCGCAATTGCCGAAGACACGCTGTGTCGCTGCGTGACAGGCAAAGATTCAAGAGTGGCGTTCATCGAAAGCTCCGCAAACCTTGGCACGGTCTCACCGGCCTCCTGCGGAGCACCCACCTGTTACGGCGGGTTGTCTACGTCCTACCTCGATCTGCCAGGACGGCAGCCGAAGCTACGTAAACCGCTCATCTGTCTAGCCTCATTGCCGGCCTTTCGGTCAGCGTGGGCTCGCAGGAGTTGGCACCTTTCCAGGATGGTTAAACCTGGCGGTTGCCCCGACGTCTAAGGGCCTTATCCCTCGGTCGGTCTCGATGAGTGCAGGCAGTGTATTGCGGGGCTCACGGACGAGTCAAGGCACCGTGGGCGTCCTGGAACGTCTGTCGCGCTGGAGATTTGCGTGGCCGGTCATCAGCTTGCGGGTCGCGCGACCGGGTTGCAGGGCTGCGCGGACGGTCCCTGGCAGGGGGCCGCGGGGCCCGGGGCCCGAGCGGCGCGCGGCACGGGGCTCGGGCGGTGTGCCGCTCGAGGGCCGTGGCGGGCGTGAGGGCCGTTTTAAGCCGCCGGTTCTGCTGCCGCCGCAGGCATCGCAGTCGCTGGGGCGACCGCAGCCTTATGGGCTACCCGCCGGAACGTCTGGGGCGGATGGCCGAATTTGCGGATAAATGCCCGCCGCATGCGCTCGGAATCGGCAAAACCGGTCTCTCGGGCCACCACGTCAATGGCATGGCGGCTTTCCTCGACCAGCGACTTGGCTGCCTCCACTCGCAGGCTCTCAATGGCCTTGGCAGGCGACTGCCCGGTCTCGGCTCTGAAGGTCCGGCTGAACTGCCGTGAGCTCAGATTCGCCACCGCCGCCAGCTCTCCCACCGACAAGGTCTTGCGCAGATTGCGCTTCGCATAATCCAACGCGAGCTGGATCCGATCCGACTTGGATTCCAGCTCCAGCATGGCCGAGAACTGCGACTGCCCGCCCGTGCGCCGGTGATACACGACCATCTTCTGCGCAACGGACTTGGAGACCTCAAACCCCAGGTCTGCTTCCACCATCGCCAGCGACAGATCGATGCACGCGGTCATTCCCGCGGACGTCCAGATGCTTCCATCGGTGATGAAAATCCGATCTTCCTCGACTTTGATGGCCGGGAACCGGCGCTGCAGATTCCGGGCACTGGCCCAATGAGTGGTTGCCCGGCGCCCATTCAACAGCCCCGCCGCCGCCAGTATGAAAGCACCCGTGCAGATGCTGGCAATGCGCCTGGAGGAGACCGCGGCTTCGGAAACAAATCTGACCAACCCTTCCGACGGAGTCGCAACGGCGATATCACCAGTCACAATCAAAGTATCAAACACGGGGTCGGTCAGTTGCCGCGTATCGACTTCGATACCGGACGATGAGGTCACGCGCCCACCGTGTTCGGAATACAACGCCACCTCATAAACGGGGCGGCTCGTGAACAGGTTGGCGACCTCGAACACGCTGGCCGCGGCCAGGTCGAGGATCTGGAATCCCGGGAAGACGAGGAAACCCAGCTTTTTCATTGTGTGTCGAGCCCCAGACGTCCTGAATGGCGGTAAACACGTTATTTCGGCCATACGTATAGGCGTCTACACTCCCCCAGTCAAGGGAGGCGCGGCGCCTTCGCCCCCGCTGCGGCCCCGCCCGGCACTTGCGGCCTTACCCGGCTGCGGGGCGCCCGCGAGTGCAGCGGCTGACCAGCCTGCCGGGCCACCCTGTCCCCGCGCATCATAATGTGCTAATGTGATAGCGCGCTATTACATTGGGACACCATGAAAAGCCACCGTAACGTCACCCCCCGCCAGGAAGCGCTCGCTGAGCGCAATCTGTACACAGCGCTGGCTGCGCTGCAGTCGGCCGAGGAATGCCGCGCATTCCTGCGCGACCTGTGCACGCCAGCCGAGATCCAGGCCATGGCGGACCGCTGGAGCGTGGTCGAACACCTGCAACGCGAGCTTCCTTACCGGGAAATACATCGGTTGACCGGTGTCAGTGTGACGACGATCGGCCGCGTAGCGCGATTCCTTCAAAGTGGCAACGGCGGCTACGAAGTAGCGGCCAAACGAATGAGCAAGGGGGCATCCCGCCATGGATGAATTTCGTCTCAAGCTGGCAGTCCAGAAGTCCGGGCGTCTCACCGACCCTTCCCTCGACATATTGACCCGCTGCGGTCTGAAGTTGTCACGGGGCAAGGATCAGCTGATGGGCTTTGGCGAGAACATGCCGTTGGATGTGTTGTTTGTCCGTGACGACGACATCCCCGACCTCGTCCAGGAAGATGTCTGTGACCTCGGACTGGTCGGTCTCAATGTGCTGGAGGAGAAGCGCCTGGAGCTGCGTGAACGCGGACATGCCGCGCGCTTTCAAATGGTCCGCACACTGGATTTCGGGCGATGTCGCCTGTCGCTCGCGGTGCCGGAAGGCTTTACCTATGACGGCGCCAACTCCATCCGCGGCAAACGTATTGCAACAACCTATCCCTTCCTCCTGCAGAAATACCTGCGCGAGCGCGACATCCCGGCTGACATCGTGACCCTGTCCGGTGCTGTTGAAATTGCGCCTCGCCTCGGCCGCTCGGACCTCATTTGTGATCTGGTTTCGACGGGCTCGACATTGCAGGCGAATCACCTGCGTGAAGTTGAGACCGTGATGGAGAGCCATGCCGTCATCATTCGCACGCCCCTGACGCTGCCGCCCGAAAAGGACGAGTGGGTGGAACGGTTGATGATGCGGATCGACGGTGTACAACAGGTCAAGGAGAGCAAGTACATCATGTTGCATGCGCCTCGCTCGGCACTCCCTGAGATCCGCAGGCTGCTGCCCGGAAGCGAGTCGCCTACCATCCTCCAGTTGGATGGCTCGGAGGACAAGGTTGCAATCCACGCAGTGTGCCGTGAGAACGTGTTCTGGGAAACGCTGGAGAGCTTGAAGAAGGCCGGTGCCAGCGCCCTCCTCGTCCTGCCGGTGGAGAAAATGTTGGCATGATGCGGATTCTCGAATGGGACAAACTGTCCGCGGCGGAACGTGGCGCCGCACTGGCACGCCCTGCCCAGGAGTCGCGAGCGGACATCGCTGCCGTCGCGGCAGATGTAGTCAATACGGTCCGCCGGGACGGCGATCCCGCTCTCTTTTCATACACGGAGCGCTTCGATTCGGTGAAGCTGGAGTCGCTGGCCGTGTCCGCGGAGGAATTCGCGCAGGCACGGCAGTCGCTGACTCGTCAGCAACTGGCGGCGCTGGAAACGGCCATCGCCAACGTTCAGCAGTTCCATGCCGGCCAACTCCCCAAGCCGCTCACTGTGGAAACGATGCCCGGAGTGCGTTGCGAACGGATCGTTCGCGCCATTTCAACAGTGGGCCTGTACGTGCCGGCTGGCTCGGCTCCCCTGCCCTCTGCCGTGATCATGTTGGCAATACCGGCACGGATTGCAGGATGCCCCAACCGCATCCTTTGTACGCCGCCCGCGCGCAATGGCAAAGCCAACCCTGCAGTGCTCGTTGCTGCCGGGCTTTGCGGCATCGAGACCGTATTCAAGGTTGGAGGTGCCCAGGCCATTGCGGCACTCGCCTATGGCACACAGTCGATTCCGAAGGCTGACAAGATCTTTGGCCCCGGCAATGCGTATGTCACCGCGGCAAAGCAACTCGTTGCTGCCGATCCGGCGGGTGCCGCATGCGATATGCCGGCCGGACCTTCTGAAGTAATGGTTGTTGCGGACAGCAAAGCCAGCGCGGAGTTTGTTGCGTCTGATCTGTTGGCCCAGGCGGAGCACGATACCCAGGCCCAGGCCATTCTCGTCACTTCATCATTCGAGCTGGCCGAGGCAGTCAGAGCTGAGGTTGAGAAGCAGACCGTCCTGCTGTCGCGACGGGCCATTCTGCAGGAGTCTCTGGCGGCGAGTCGCTGCATTGTTGTGTCTGATATCTCCGCCGCCATGGATGTGGCGAACCTGTATGCAGCTGAGCATCTCATTCTGGAGGTCGAGGAGCCGAGACAGTGGCTGCCACGAATTCAGAACGCGGGATCGGTTTTTCTCGGCGCCTGGTCACCCGAGCCCATGGGGGACTACTGTTCGGGCACCAACCATGTGTTGCCGACATACGGCTATGCGCGCGCTTACAGCGGGTTGTCCGTGCTGGACTTTGTCAAAGGCATCACGGTTCAGGAGCTTTCGCCCGCGGGGCTACAGGGGCTGGGGCCTGTGGCTGTTGAGTTGGCCAAGTTGGAGGGGTTGGACGCACACGCCAGTGCTGTCAGTCGCCGGCTGGATGTTTTGAACAGCATGTCGGACGCGGCGGGCGGCTCTCGCGGTGGAGCGCGGTCATGACATGGGTCACCGAACTGGCGCGCCCGGACATTGTGGCTCTGAAGGCCTATGAGCACGCCGTGTGGGAACCGGAGCTGGAGCGCCTTCACGCCAACGAGCTTCCCTGGCGGTCATTCGCCGATGAATCCGCGGCTGGGTTGAATCGATATCCCGAGCCCCAACCCCGCGCCCTGGTGGAACGGCTGGCTGACCTCTATGGAGTCGCCCCGAATTCCGTCCTGGTAGGTCGTGGCAGCGACGAAGCTATTGACCTGCTCGTGCGCGGCTTCTGCCGGGCCGGCCAGGACAGCGTCATCATCTGCCCGCCCACGTTTGGAATGTATTCCGTGGCAGCTCGCATTCAGGGCGCCGAAGTGATCACGGTCCCGCTGAAAGCGGATGCGGGTTTCGCGCTCGACGAACGGGCCGTGCTCGAGAAGTGCACCCCCGACGTCAAACTCGTCTTTCTCTGCTCGCCCAACAACCCTACTGGCACCCTGTTGAGCGAAGACTCCATCATCGGCCTGACCCGTGCCCTGGAAGGCCGGGCGATTGTTGTAGTGGACGAGGCCTACATTGAATTTGTGGATGCCCGGAGTCTGGCGCGAAAGATCGGTGAATTCCCACAACTCGCCGTACTTCGCACGCTGTCCAAGGCGTATGCACTCGCAGGTGCGCGCTTAGGCACCTTGATTGCGGACCCCGAGGTCGTTGCCTTACTGCGCAAGGTGATCCCGCCCTACGCTATTGCCCAGCTCTCCATGGAAGCCGTACTCAAAGTTCTCGACCCGGCGCAATTGGCCATTTCCAATGCGCGGCTCGCGAGCATTGTGGCCGAGCGGGACCGGATGCTCGCCGCCTTCCCGAAGCTGCCGAACGTCACCCGTGTCTGGCCGAGCGCAGCCAACTTTGTGTTGGTTGAATTCGAGGACGTGCCTCTGGCGCTGTCGCGTTCACGGGGGGCCCGGTTGCTCATCCGAGACGTACGCGGATACCCCGGCTTGGGTCACTGCCTGCGCATAACCGTGGGCACTCCGGAGCAGAACAGCCGGCTCCTGGAAGCTTTGCGATGAGTACACCGGTTCTGTTCATTGATCGCGACGGCACGCTGGTTGAAGAGCCGCCCGATCACCAGGTCGACGCATTGAGCAAGATCCGATTCATGCCCGGCGTTTTCGCCGCTCTCGCGGAATTGAAGCGCCGCGGATATCGGTTGCTGCTGATTTCCAACCAGGACGGCCTGGGTACGCCGTCGTTCCCGCGGGAGGCCTTTGAGCTGTCCCACAACTTCATTCTCTCGGCCTTTGAGTCGCAGGGGATCACGTTCGACAGCGAATTCATCTGTCCACACTTTCCCACGGATGGTTGCGATTGCCGCAAGCCCAGGACCGGCCTCGTCCGCGACTTCATCCGTGAGAGCGATATAGATCTCGCCAACAGTGCGGTGATCGGCGACCGTGAGACTGATCTCGAGCTGGCGCGAAATCTCGGCATTCGCGGGCTGCGCGTGTTGCTGAACGGCCCCTCTGAGGAGACGTGGCCGGCCATTGTGACTGCGCTGACCGCGCGTTCGGCTGTTGTCGAGCGGCGGACGAAGGAGACGGAGATCAATGTGCGCGTCGGGCTCGACGCAACCACGCCGATTCAGGTCTCAACGGGGATCGGCTTCTTCGACCACATGCTGGAGCAGTTGGCCAAGCACGGCGGGTTTGCGTTGGAGCTGACGTGCAAAGGCGATCTGCAGATCGACGAGCACCACACAGTCGAGGACTGTGCGCTCGCGCTCGGCGAGGCGTTGCGTCGAGCACTCGGTGACAAGGTGGGAATTGCGCGCTACGGGTTTCTGTTACCGATGGATGAGGCGGAAGCGAAAGTCGCAATCGACCTTTCCGGACGAGCTTACGCGGTGTTTGAAGGACGCTTTGGACGCGAGCAGGTCGGCGGGCTGCCTACTGAGCTCGTGCCTCACTTCTTTCACTCCCTGGCCGAGACGCTCGGAGCCGCTGTTCATGTGAGCGTCACGGGCGAGAACACCCACCACATGATTGAAGGCGCGTTCAAGGGTGTGGGACGGGCGCTTCGCCAGGCCTTCAAACGCGAGAGCAACGAGCTACCGACCACTAAGGGAGTATTGTAGTGGATGCCGTCATCATCGACAGCGGCGGCGCCAACCTCGCCTCGCTGCAATTTGCTTTCGAGCGTCTTGGTGCAAAAACGCATGTGACGACGGACGCCGCTGAGATCCGTTCCGCATCTCGCGTGATTCTTCCGGGTGTCGGCTCCGCCGGCGATGCGATGGCACGGTTGCATGGCAGTCACGTCGCGTCCTTATTGCCCGCCTTGACACAGCCGGTACTCGGAATCTGCCTCGGTATGCAGTTGCTGTTCCAAGACTCGGAGGAAGGCGATACGCAGTGTCTCGGCATTCTTCCGACGTCAGTGCGGCGTCTGCAGCCAAAGGATGGGAAACCTGTTCCGCACATGGGTTGGAATCAGCTCGCCTTGGTTCGCGAGGACCCTTTGCTGGAGGGAATCGCGCCCAATGACTACGTCTATTTCGTACACAGCTTTGCTGCACCCGTTTCAGAGGTAACGCTCGCTAGCGCGGACTACGGAACGAACTTGTCCGCCGTGGTCCGGCGCGGGAATTTCTGGGGAACCCAATTTCACCCTGAACGCTCTGCCCAAGTCGGCGCCCGGGTATTGGCCAACTTTCTCAACCTGACCTGAGGCCGTTTCGATGCTTCTGATTCCCGCCATTGATCTGCGCAAAGGCCGAACCGTCAGGCTCTTTCAAGGAGACTTCGACGCGGAGACCCGCTATGAGCTTCAGCCACATGAGTTGTTGCTCCGATATCGTGGTCTCGGGGCGTCCTGGTTGCATGTGGTGGATCTGGACGGGGCAAAGGATGGTTCGCTTTCCAACCGTTCGATCATTGTCGCTCTCGCTTCGCAGCGAGCTGTGCGACTCCAGGTTGGTGGTGGTATACGAAGCTCGGCGACCATTGACGACTTGCTGCAACAGGGTGTCAGTCGCGTGGTCATTGGTAGCACAGCGGTTGAACGTCCCGACGAGGTCAACGAGTGGCTCGTCCGTTACGGCCCGGAGAAAATCTGCCTCGCATTTGATATTCGGCTCGATGATGGCGGTGTGCCACGCGTACGGACACGGGGCTGGACGGAAGGTACGACACTCAGTCTGTGGGATGCCGTTGCGCACTTTCCAGCGGACCGATTGAAACATGTTCTTTGCACTGACATTGAGCGTGATGGGGCCCTGACCGGCCCCAACGTCGACTTATATCGAGAGGCTGCTACGCGATTTCCGCATCTGCAATGGCAAGCGTCTGGCGGCGTCCGAGACGCATCGGACCTGGCGGCGCTTGCTAAAACCGGTGTTGCCGGTGCGGTGAGTGGCAAGGCCCTGCTCGAAGAGCGAATCACTTCTGAGGAGCTGCGACCATTCTTGCAAGACGCATCATCCCCTGCCTCGACGTTCGCGACGGCCAGGTAGTCAAGGGCGTCCGCTTTCGCGACCTCCAGGTCGTGGGCGACATCATGGAGCTGGCCTCTCGCTATCGCGATGAAGGCGCGGACGAGCTCGTCTTCTATGACATCACTGCAAGCCCGCAAGGCCGGTCTGTTGACCGCGAGTGGGTCAACCGGGTCGCCCGGGTGCTCGATATTCCATTCTGTGTCGCGGGTGGGATTCGCTCGGTGCAGGATGCAGAGGAAATTTTGAACGCGGGAGCTGAGAAGGTCTCCGTCAATTCACCTGCGTTGGCAAACCCTTCGCTCATTGACGCGCTGAGCGCTCGTTTCGGGGCGCAATGTGTCGTTATAGGAATCGATAGTCAGTTCACTGCGGGGGGCTACCGCGCGTATCAAAACAGCGGCGATGCCAAGCGCGCGCAGGAGTCTGGACGCGACGTGCTGGAATGGGTTCGCGAAGTGCAGGATCGAGGCGCTGGTGAGATCGTGCTCAACTGCATGGGGAGCGATGGCGTGCGTTCGGGCTTTGACATCGAGCAATTGCAGAAAGTGCGAGAAGTTACCCGTGTGCCGCTGGTGGCATCGGGTGGCGCTGGAGCTGTCGAGCACTTTCGGGATGTGTTTGCGAAGGCGCGTGTGGATGCCGCGCTTGCGGCCAGTGTGTTTCACAGTGGCGCCATTGTGATTTCAGAGTTGAAGCGTCAGTTGCGCGAATCGGGGATCGAAGTGCGGCCGGCAGAGGCACACCGTGTAGCGCCAACCAAGGCCGCCGGAACCATGGGCGCGCCGTCAGCGGCTGCGGGATCCACAGCCGCGCCATCGACAGGGCGGACATCATGACGCCCGGTAGCCCGCTGCGCCTTGGCGATATCGATTCGCTGGACTTCGACAAGTCGGAGGGCTTGCTGCCGGCGGTTGTTCAGCACGCCGATACTGGAGCGGTGCTGATGGTTGGTTACATGAATCGCGCAGCCCTGCGCGAAACAATGTCGCGCCGTCATGTTGTGTTCTTCAGCCGCAGCAAGCAGCGGCTGTGGGAGAAGGGCGAAACCTCGGGCCATTTCCTCGAGCTCGATGAAATCCGCACGGACTGCGACCGGGATGCGTTGTTGGTCACAGCCCGCCCGCTCGGCCCTGTGTGTCACGAAGGCACCGCTACGTGCTTCGGCAACGACCCAGTCACCAAAGGCGAGCGCTTCGCTTTTCTCTCCGCCCTCGAGGGCGTCATCGAAAAGCGAATCGCCGACAGCCCCCAAGGCAGCTACACGGCCCGCCTCTTCGCCGAAGGCCCCAAGCGTATCGCCCAGAAAGTCGGCGAAGAAGGACTCGAGGTCGCGCTCGCCGCCGTCGTGGAAACCGACGACAAAGTCATCTCAGAGTCCGCAGACCTGCTCTTCCACCTGCTCGTACTGCTTCGCAGCCGCGGCCTTTCCTTCCAGTCGGTGATTTCCGAGCTCCAGTCCCGCCACGCGGCGAAGCCATAGATAACACACGGCGATTTGCAACGGTCAATTAACCGTTGCGATTCGCACGCACCAACATACGCTTTTCGACGCACGCTTCAGAAAAAAAGTCAACAGTTTTTTGTTGACTTCGGGGATAGCTGTGCCTAACATTCCTGTCGCCGGCAAATGCCCGTACAAGGGCACATACCACCCACCACCCAAGCAAATCTTGACGTGGTGGGTTTCCACCCTCCACGCTTCATATGAAAAAGTCAGCAATCCTCATCGATGGCGAGTTCTTCTCGATTGCGCTGCGCCATGACTTGAAGTTGAAGCGCAGACCGACCGCCGCTGAAATATACCAACATGCTCTTGGCTTGGCTGATCTTCAAACCGAAGAGGTATGGCGAATTTTTTACTATGATTCCCGCCCGTACCGAGGCGTGCAGTGGCATCCGATCACAAAACAAAGCATCACGTACGCGCAAAGCTCCATAGCCAAAGCGCGAGACGCCTTTCTCAATGCTCTCGGACAGAAGGATCTCGTCGCGCTTCGATGCGGAAAGGCTCACCCACGCGGCTGGGTCCTTTCGGAAGCCTACCTGCGTAAGTTGACTCAGGGACAATTCCGCCCGCCTGCTCCGGAAGACTACGAACTGCGATTTGAACAAAAAGGCGTCGATATGCGCATCGGCATCGACGTCGCGACCCTGGCATTCAATCGCAGCGTTGACCGGATCATTGTCGCAACCAACGACACCGATCTCATTCCCGCGCTGAAAGTCGCGCGACGCTGCGGGATACAGGTCGTGATTGCACAGATCGGCTCGTTCAACCCACATCACGATCTCGTCGAGGACGCAGACTTCAGGCGGCACTACGCCGTCGCGGCATAGTCGGCTCGAGAGACCAGCGAGCGATGGTTTCAATGCTCGTTGGATCTGGCTGACAAGCGGACGAGCGAAGATAAGCTCCCGGGCAGCCAAGTATCCAGGCCGCCGCAACAAGCGCGCGATGCCAGGACAACGCGGAAGACGAGGCGGGCGCGACGCCGAGTCGGCGCGCCAACCAGTTGGGACGTGCCCCACGCGAGGCACTCTGGGTTAGCGTCGCCTGAACCCCGCAGTCCGGCGCTTGCTGTAACTAGCTCCGGTCGTCGCGGTTAGCGCGGGGACAGGGCGTTGGCTTTGGCGTCGGCGGTGGCGGCTTCTTCGTTGCGGCGGCGGGAGCGAAGGGAGTCGGCGATCAGGTGCCAGGCGGAAGCCTGGGCTTGGACATCACCGGTGGCTAACGCAAGGGCCTTGTGGCCCATGCTGTCGGCTTGGGAGTAGTCGCCCGCGGTGTAGCGAACGCGGCCGAGCTCAATCCACAGCAGTGGGTTGTCGGGCTCGATGCGCATGGCGCGCTCGATGGTCGCAGCGGCCAGACCGAAGTCGCCGCCAGTCATCTGCTTGTGCGCCTGGCCGACCAGCGCGGTAGACGCCGGGCCCAAGCGGTACACCTTCGGCACAGGACGCGGAGGCTGCTCGCCTGGGGGCGGTGGCGCGTTGGGCGTGGACGGCGCGGGTTGCGCGCTGCCGGGAGCGCCGGGGGCGGAAGGCTGCGGAGTACGGGGAGACTCCGGGAAATCGGGTGGCGGTGCTCGCAAGGAAGGACACGCGGTCAGCAGCATGACCATCGCGGCAACCAACAGTGTCATCCGAATCAAGATCGCATCCCCTGAGCGTCACCGGAGGCCGGCCGCATCCATCCACAGATAATCTGACCGGAGCCCAGTCTACAGGAACGGATTCAGGGTTGCGGCACGACACCCTTGTATGCGAATTCATCGCGGCAGCGGCATGGCACCCTGCACGCGAATTCGCCGCGCGTCAGCGGAACGTACCGTGCCGGAGAAACGCGCCGCGCAAGCAGCCCGCGACAACACTGAACGAACTCGCGGGATATCCACGCGCCCCTCTCAGTGGACCAGGTCGCGCAACCACTCTCCGGCCCGCTTTACGATCTCGCCAATCCCATTGTTGCCATTATTCTGGGCAGCGCACTGCGGTGCCAAGGGGATCTGCGTGCCCACGGGAACCGCGATGGGCGTTGAATCATTCGAAGCGCAACCCTGCTCCACCTGCAGGCCGGTTGGAAAGTCGATCCAGGTCTCCGCGAGTGACTCCGGCAGCGGAGCGTTCCACGATGTTGTTCCGAGAGTCGACATCAGGCGCGCCCAGACGGGCAACGCGCCGGATGAGCCGGTGAAGCCAGTTGGAAGGTTGTCGTCATAGCCGACCCACACGACAGCAACATGGGAGCCGGAGAAGCCGGCGAACCAGTTGTCGCGGTAGTCCGAGGACGTGCCGGATTTCCCCGCCACCACCAGATTCGCAGGCAGCACGGCCTTGGCCGGACGGCCCGTGCCACGGACCATCACCTGCTCCATCATGCGATCGATCTGGTAGATGTTCTCCGGCGTGGCCACGGGAGTCACTTCCAGCCCGAACGCTCGAATCTTCTTTCCGTCCTCACTGATCACGGCACGAACAGCGCGTAGTGAAGTCCGGAATCCGCCATTGGCGAGGCCGGTATACATCTGTGCCACCTCCAGCGGAGTGGCATCCACGGTACCGAGCAACATCGACGGCACGATGGACGGCGAGCGCGGCAGTCCAAAACGCTGCAATGTCTCTCCGATCTTCGGCAACCCAACGTCCATGCCCACATTGATGGTCGCCAGATTCAACGACTCCGCCAGGGCACGCACGACCGGGACGGGCCCGGCCGAAGTCTTGGTGAAGTTCTCAGGCTCCCAGTATTTTCCGTTGACCAGCTTGATGCTGACTGGAGCGTCCTGCACGACCGTGGCAGCGGTGTAACGCCCCGTCTCGAACGCGGTGAGATAAATAAATGGCTTCACCAGCGAGCCGATCTGGCGGCGCGCGTCCAGTGCTCTGTTGAAACCGTCGTAGCCGACGTTGCGGCTACCGACGATCGCAATTACATCGCCGCTTTGCGACGAGGTCACAACGACCGCGCCTTCGAGCTTCGCGTCGGGATATTTCTTGGTGTGATCGAGCCGCTCCAATTCTTTTTCGAGGGCATGCTCAGCCTGATCCTGTGCCCTCGGCTCGAGGCTCGTATAGATACGCAGCCCCTCCTTGGTCAGATCCTCATTGTGGTAGTCGCGCCGCAGCGTCCGCCGCACAAAGTCCAGGTACGCCGGATAGTAGGTTCCGCCAGGCTTTTTCGTCACACCCAACGGCTTGCGCATGGCCGCCTGCGCATCCGCCTGATTGATGACACCTCGCTCCACCATCAACCGCAGCACCAGGTCGCGTCGGATCCGCGCGCGGTCCGGATGCCGTCTCGGGTCGTAATACGAAGGCCCGCGAACAATCGACACCAGCATTGCGACTTCCGACAGATCCAACTCGGAAAGCGACTTGCCGAAGTAAAACTGGCTCGCCAGACCGAATCCGTGGATCGCACGGTCACCGTCCTGGCCGAGGAAGATCTCATTGATGTACGCATTCATGAGATCGGCCTTGCTGAAGTGCGCGTCGAGCGCCAGGGCCATCAGCGCCTCGCGTATCTTGCGTCCAGCCGTGCGACGCGAGTCGAGGAAGTAATTCTTGACCAACTGCTGAGTCAGCGTGCTGCCGCCCTGCTCGATCTGACCCGCGCGCAGGTTGGTCCACATCGCGCGCGCGATCCCGATGGGATCAACGCCGTGGTGGTGATAGAAATTCCGGTCTTCAACGGCCGCCAATGCAGCCGGCAGCAACGCCGGAACCTGTTGCGGTGTCACGATGATCCGATCTTCACCGTGCGATGGGAAAATACTGCCAATGAGCTCAGGCTCGAGACGCACAATCGCCACATCCGCGCCGGCGCTGTCCCGTAGCGCCTCGATCCCTTCCGCATTCTCAACAACTGTCAGAATGGAAGCAGGACGCGACTCATCCGCGAACGTGGCAGGTCGCAGTGCTACATCGATGCGATTGCCCTGCTCTTTGTACGTGCCGGGATGCTCGAGCTTGTCTACGCGCCGGTACTGAAGCCGCTGCAGCTCGTGCTCCATGTCGGTCTGCAACAGAGGCAGGCCGGCATAGAGCTCCAAAGGAGCTGCATAGATCTGGGCCGGCACCGTCCAGCGCCGCCCTTCGAACTGAGTTACAACGTCGCGATCGAGGTAGACGTAATAGCCAACTAGAGCCAACACCACGAAGGCCACCGTGCCGAGCACGGCGCGCCAGAACATCCTTCGAAACTTGCCGCGCTTCAGAGGTACAGCTCCACCGCCGGGTCACGAAGATTGTAATGCGAGCTCATTGCGAATCCATATGCGCCCGCGTTCGCAATAAGAAGTACGTCACCTTCCCGGGTCGGAGCGAGCAACCGGTCGTGTCCCAGCACATCCGCGCTCTCACAGATCGGGCCGACGACATTCACCAGCTCCGTCGGATGCTCATCGGCACGAGTGAAGTTCACGATCTCATGAAACGCGCCATACAGCGCCGGCCGGATCAGCGAGTTCATGCCGGTGCTCACACCGACATAGCGAACCTCGCCCTTCGACTTCAACTGAGTCACGCGAGCGAGCAGCACACCGGCCGACGCCACGAGATACCGTCCGGGCTCCATCCAGAACTCGAGGTTCGGATGCTCAGCACGAACAGCCAGCAACAAAGTGTCCAGCTTCTGTAGATCCACGCCGGGCTGATCGCTGCGCTCAGGCACGCCCAATCCGCCACCCACATCGATGACCTTGACGTCCGTGAAGTGCTGGGCAATGTCCGCCAGTTGACGCGCCTGGTGCTCCCAGTTAGTGACATCGAAAATGCCGCTGCCCACGTGGGCCTGAAGGCCAACGATGCGAACGCCGATATCCTGCGAATGCCGCAGAAATTGTTTGAGCTCGGCGACGGGGACACCAAACTTGGAATGTGCGCCTGCCGTGCGAACGTGATGGTGGTGACCGCGGCCGACACCGGTATCGATACGCGCAAAAATCTCGCGGCCCCGGAACAAGTCCGGCCAGGCGGTGAGCGCGTAGAGATTGTCGACAGTCACCCGTACGCCACGCTCAAACGCCCAGGCATATTCATCCCGCGGCGCAAAGTTGGGCGTGTACAGAATTCTCCCGGGATCCAGCGAAGGGAAAAGCTGCAGAGCCCGCTCAACCTCCCCTCGCGACACGCACTCGAAGTCCACGCCTTCAGCGTGGATCGTCTTCAGCACCTCGGGGCTCGAGTTGGCCTTCATGGAGTAGTGGACACGGCCGAGCGACTTCATCGCACGCAACGAGCGTGCAGCAGCACTGATACTCCCGAGGTCGTAAACGAATGCTGAACCCCGATCACCCAGGACGCCAAGCACTTCCGAACGCTTCTGCCGCCACCACGGCACTGCGCGGGCACCGCCGTCCTGGGACTTCGAGAAAATCTGCTCCCAGGTCGGCCCGAGCACCGGATCGCCCGGCACCGGCCGGATCAGCAGCTCGTGCAACTGCTCCACGAGCCGGTCACCCTGGTTCTCATCGACCACGAACGTGAAGTTCAGATCGTTGGCGGCCTGACTGACGAGATAAATCTTCTGCTCTTCAAAGAATTCGAAAGCATCGCCCAACTGATGCAGGATCGCGCGGATGTTGCGGCCCACCAGGCTGACCGAGGCGCAAGGTCCGATCACCTGCACACGGCACAGCCGCGACAGGTCGGTCACGAGCGCGCTCAGCAAACTGTTATCCAACGTGTTGGCCGCCGGATCGAGCGATACGGTCACGTTGGTTTCCGAGGTCGAAACCAGGTCGACCGACATGCCGTGCTGCTTGAAAACCTGGAAGGCATCGGCGAGGAAGCCCACCTGATGCCACATGCCCGGACTTTCCAGCGAAACGAGCGTAATGCCCTTCTTCGTGCAAACCGCCTTGACCTGGGCCCCGCCCTCGCCGCCTTCGGCGCTGAGCACCGTGCCCAGAAGATCGGGCGCCTGTGTGGCGTACACATGCAGAGGAATGCGGTACTGACGGGCAGGCAGGATGCAACGCGGATGCAATACCTTCGCACCGCTGGTCGCGATCTCCTGGGCCTCATCGTAATGTAGATTGCGCAACAGGCGCGCCGTCGGGGTCGATCGCGGATTCGCGCTGAACATGCCCGGCACGTCCGTCCAGATCTCGAGGCGTTGCGCCCGGATCTTGGCCGCGAAATAAGCGCCGGAGGTATCCGAGCCACCGCGTCCCAACAACACAGTGTTGCCATCATCGTCGCTGGCAATGAAACCCTGGGTGATGACCACGGGGGCCATGGCATCGAGCCGCGACTCGAGATCTCCATCCGGCCTGAAGTCACAGGTCGCCGACAGGATGCTGGACTTCGCGTTGGCGCCGCGCCGCTCTTCGGCCTTCAACATGGTGCGGGCATCAGCCCAATCGACCTGCAGACCCTGGGATCGCAGAAAACGTGAGCCGAGCTCCGTAGCCATCAACTCGCCGGTCGACATCACGCGCGCCCGGGTGCGATCGCTGACTTCGCCGACCAACGCAACACCCGCGGCAATGTGCCGAAGCTCGGCGAGATAACGCTCTACCTCGGGTCCGAGCTCAATTCCGAGCTCCTCGGCAAGGCGGGTATGACGTTCCTCGATGGCACGCATTTCCGACTCGTGCTTCTGCGCCAGCGCAGCATCGAGCAGCTTCTCGAGGCGGTCGGTAATGCCGGTGACGGCGGAGTGGACAATCAACACGCGCGCGCCGGAGTCGAGGCGGTTGCGGGTTACTTTGGCAATGTTGCTCCAGTTGGCGAGCGATGAAACGCTCGTGCCGCCGAACTTGAGAACAATCCACGCAGAAGGCGTGCGCGTCACGGATCTTTCCTCGCGGCTCCCGCCGCGGCGGCCCTCGCCGAAGCCGTCGCCTCGTTATGTTGACTAGCGTTGGGGTACGGGACTTTGGAAGACGCGCGGTTACAGCTCGTCGTCGTCGTCGAAGTCCAGCAGATCCTTCTCGAGCTTTTTATCCGCCAGCACTTCCTCGAGCTTGCTCCAGGCAGCCTTGCCCTTCTTGCCCTGATTTCGGACCCGCTTGTCGACCCTGTCCAACAGCCGGTCGTAGTCCGTGCCGTCTTCCGTGGGACCGCTCAGGAATTCATCGTCGAGATCGAAGCTCTCGTTGTCTCGTTCCGACATTGCTCGGTGGATAAATTTGTAGGTTTATCAATAACTAATGCGACACATGCAAGCGCCGCAAGGCTGGGCACTATAACGGATCGGGGCTCGTACGCAACTCTAATTGCGACGAGTCCCTTCGCGGACCACTATGGGGGCGCCGCGGCTCAGCCCCAAGCCCTCGGCCGCACTCTGTTCCGCCCGGGCAATCTCCAGTACCCCAAAGGAATTCACCAGGGCCAGGTAGTCTCCAGGCTGTGCATCTCCATAGGTGCGCAGCAGTGGAAACGTATGGTTTCCTGCCTGTACCAAAGGTTGCCGAAAGCGGCCGACCAGGGTGCCGTCGATGTTGCTGATGAGGTTGCCGAAGTGATCGATCGTAATGACCACGCCCGTGACGGCGCCTGATTCCACCGTGGGCTCGTCCACCCAGGCCGGCACGATCGGGCCCGCCGGCGGTCCCAGGTCTGCCGGCACACAGCGCCCGGCAGCGATTTCAGCGGCAATCGGGGCAAGGATATCCCGTCCATGGAAAGTAGCGCTGGGCCGGTGCAAGCCAAAGCGGGCCAGCTTCTGCCCTTCGAGCCGGGTGACTTCCGCGCCGGGGTGGCGGGCAACCACCGGAGCGAGCAGGCCGTTATCGGGCGCAAGAAAGACGTGGTCCTGCGCCGAGACGGCCACGATCTCCCGCGAAGTCCCGACGCCGGGATCGACGACGGCGACGTGGACAGTTCCGGGCGGGAAGTACCCGAATGCCCGCGCCAGCCAGAAACCCGCCTCAGCCGGCCAATGCACCACGATTTCGTGCGTGAGATCGATGATTTTTGCGTCCGGGAAGCGCGTCAGGATGACACCCTTCATGACTCCGACAAACGGCCCCTGGTGTCCGAAGTCGGTCGTGATGGTGATGACACCGGACGGTTTGGCTGAATTGGGCATCGAGTGAGTACCTCGGTATTACGGACCAACGCCGCAGTGACCAGCGCCTGGGCTCTGATCGTGCTGCCTGTGTGCTTTGCGTTGAGTGGATTTGCCGGGATCGTCTATCAGATCGGGTGGGCGCGCCAGTTTGCGCTGGTGTTCGGCACGACGGAGGTCGCTGTTACGCTCGTGCTCGCGGCGTACATGGGCGGACTCGGGCTCGGGGCGTGGCTGGTGCAGCGATTCCTGCCGATGATTGATCGGCCGGTACGGATATACGCGGTTCTCGAGCTCCTCATCGGCGCCAGCGCGGCCGTCTTGGTGCCCGCCGTCATCACGGGCAGCGACTGGCTGCAGCGAGCTTTGGTTGGACACCAGCGCGAACTGCCGGGCCTCGATCAGCTCGGTGGCATCTCCTTTATCTACATTGGCTGCGCGTTCGTTGCGCTGGCGGTGCCGACCGTATGCATGGGAGCCACGCTACCGTTGCTGGCAAGACATGTCGTCCAAAGCGATCGCCAGATCGGACGTCGAGTCGGGCTGCTGTTTACTTTCAATACCGTGGGTGCCGTAGCGGGTGCCCTGGCAACCACGGGTTGGCTTCTACCCGGTTTGGGACTCACCCGAACCATCTGGTCCGCTGCCGCGATCAACCTCATCGTAGCGGCCCTGGCGCTGACCGTTTCTCAAACAACAACACGCCGGCGGACCGGCTTCGCCGCTGCATGGGCAGCCGCCAGCCGAGCGTCGTTCAGCCGCCCTCCTTCGCCGACGTGGATCCTGCCACTGATGCTCCTGTCCGGGGCCGTGGCGCTGCTCCACGAAATACTCTGGACGCGGCTGTTGAGCCAGGTGTTGGGAAGCAGCCTGCAGGCTTTCGGCACCCTGCTGGCGGGCTTCCTCGGAGGTCTGGCGTTGGGGGCTGCTGTCGGTTCAGCCGTAGCCCGCGAGCGAAAAATCGCCGTCCCGGCGTTTGCAGTCGCTGAAGTTGCCTGCGCTGTCGCGGCAGCGATCACATACCAACTCGTCGACCGGCTCCCATCCAGCCCTTTCGGCGCGGCGGCAGTCATGGTACCCATCGCCTTTTTCAGTGGTGCGACGTTTCCCCTGGCTGTACGGATTCTGGCCAAGCGTGCGGAAGACGCGGCACCCGCGGCCGCTCGTGTGTATGCCTGGAACACCCTGGGCGCCATCCTGGGCGCATTGTTGGCCGGGTTTGTTCTCGTGCCGGCCCTGCGATTTGAAGGCTCCATACAACTGGCAGTGTGGTCGAGCGTGCTGTTGGCTGTCGGAGCGGTCTGGCTGGTGCAGCCGCCAGGCTGGACGCTGGGAATTGGCGCGACGGTCGTGATGGTCATCGCGGCCGCCTCGTTTCGACCCTCCCCCCCGGATGAGCTGCTGCGAGCATCACCGCTGCACATCGATCCATCCGGCCGGATGCTCTACTACGCGGTGGGCAGAAGCTCCAGTGTGGTTGTCCTCGGGCAGAATGGCTCGCTGGCCTTTCGAACCAACGGTCTGCCGGAAGCCGCTGTTGAGACCAGCAATGCGGCCCCCCACGTGAGCGGCGAGAAATGGCTGCTTCCGTTAGCCGTCCTGTCGCGCGCCAACACCGAGAATCTCCTGTTGGTCGGCTATGGCGGCGGGGTCGTCCTCGAAGACGTCCCCGAGGATATCAAACATGTTGACGTCATCGAAATCGAGCCGCGCGTCATTGACGCGAATGAGGCAACACGTGGCTTGCGCAAGAACATGCCACTGGCCGATGGCCGCGTTCGCGTTGTCATCAACGACGCTCGTTCGGCACTGAATCTCACGCAGCAACGCTACGATGCAATCGTTTCGCAACCCTCTCATCCCTGGACCGCGGCCGCCTCCCATCTGTATACCCGCGAATTCATGACCCAGGCGCGCGATCACCTCAGCGACCACGGGGTATTCGTTCAGTGGCTGAATGTCAGCTTCCTGGATGAAGCACTGCTGCGTTCCTGCGCCGCCACGGTGTTGGATGTATTCGCGGAAGCGAAACTGTATCGCCCGGACCCCTACACGCTCATTTTCGTAGCCAGCAAAGGCGCCGATCATTACCAACCGCCCCTGGGTAATGCATTTCCCGCAGTGGGTATCAATACCCCTGAAGACATCTTGGTTGCGCTGGCCGCGGATAGGCATTCTTTGCAGAGGCTTTCCCGAGGTGCTCCGATCATCACCGATGACCGTAACCGGATGGCCACAGTCAGCGCCGCCACGGGCTCATTGACCCTGACGGCCACCGACCACTTGCTGGCGCCTTTTGATCCACTCAGGGTTCCCAACCCGGCGTTCCAACGCGGCTACATCGCTCGGCGACTGGCAATGCTCGGAGCACGGGATCGTCTCGGCGTGCTGGCCAGCGCCACTGACCCTCAGTCGCAGATGGGCTATGAAGTCAATGCAGTCAGGCTCGCTGCTGACGGCGATAGTGATGCCGCCCAGGACATGATTCAGCAGGGACTCGCCCGCTATCCCCAGAGCGAAGACCTGCGATACGAATACATCCAACCCTGGCTCACACGTCTGGCACGTGGAACCGCGACAAAGGAAATCACGGCCCAGGCATCCAGGTTGACCCACTCGGCTGAGGCGGTAGTCAGCGGCACGGTGCTGGCATCCCAACATCGTTGGGATGAATTGCGCAGCCTCGATGATTCACTCGCCGAGGCAACCTGGCGTGATCCCTGGAAGCTCGATGCGGTGCTTTTGCAGGTGCAGTGGCGTTGCCAGGGTGGCCGGCAACGCGGCGATGAGGCGTTGAGTCTGATAGACCAGGCCATATCCGCCCAACCCGCCATCGCGCTCTATGCAGCGCGAGTGCAAAGTGCGCTCGCTGCAAAACGCAGCAATGTCGTCGTGGAATCCATTTGGGAGTACGGCGAAGGCCTGTTTGCGGATGCCTCGCTCGATAGAGCTGAGGTGCGCACAGCTCTTCAGCAAATGTTGCAGGTGTTGAATCGGCAGACGGGAGCTGATGCCGCACGGGCCGGTGAAGTGCGGCGGCGCCTGGAGGAAGACATCCGGACGTTGGGGACGGAGTCCGTCGATACACCACCGGCCGCGGAGCATCGGCCTCGAGCACCGCAAGGCGCGGAGGAGTCCACCCAATGAGCGCGTATGACCGCCTGCCGTTGAATGCACTGCGGGTTTTCGAGGCCGTAGCTACCCGCCTGAATTTCGGCGAGGCGGCCGAGGCGTTGCATGTCACACCGGCCGCGGTCAGCCAACAGATCAAGACCCTCGAGGATTACCTGCAGACACCGCTGTTTCGACGCGACGGCCGCAAGGTACAACTGACAGCCGAAGGCGCACGACTGTTACCGGGGATCCGGCAGGGTCTCGATCAGCTCGAAGCCACGTTGCAACGATTACGCCAGGACCGTCAGTCGGGCAGCATCAATGTCAGCACGTTCGCCTCGTTCCTGCAGCGCTGGCTGATGCCCCGCCTGGTCGGGTTTCGAGTCCAGCATCCGGACATCGAGTTGCGGCTGCATACCTCAACCGAGCAGGTCGATTTCGCACGATCTGACTTCCACGCGGCCGTGCGCTTCGGATTGGGCCACTATGGAGACCTGCGCACGGAAAAGATCATGGACGACTGGATGGTGGCCGTTGCTTCCCCGAGCGTCCTCGAGAAGCACGGGCCGTTGCCAAAGACGACGGACCTTGCGCAGTACCCGTTGCTACATGGGGAAGAGTTGGATTGGGCGCATTGGGCAACGGGGGATACCCGATCGATGACGACGCTGCGGGGTGCCTACATCGACGAGCCGGTCAGCATGCTGACGGCCTGCATGGCCGGAATGGGATACGCCTTGCTGCGTTGGACAATCGCATCCAGTGAGCTGGAGGCTGGACGACTCGTGCGCGCGAGCGAGCATGTCGTGCCGCACGAGTTTTCTTACTACTTTGTCTGCCCGGAGGACTACGCCACCTTTCCCAAGGTGGCGGCCCTCCGAGAGTGGTTGTTGCAACAGGGACGGGAATCCCCGAAGCCGCGCTAGCCCGCCTCATTCGCGAACGGCACGGCCTGAAAGCGGTGACTCCCTCGGGGATTACTGACCCCGGCGCTCTTCCAGCCAGCCCTGCAGCTTGTCGAACGGCTCGACAAACTTCTTCACGGCTTCCTGCTCGAGCTCGCGCGCCACGTCCTCCAGGTCGATACCGAGCTTGTTGAGCCCGTCCCGAATGCCCTTGGATTCGGCGATGTGCTTTTTGAGAGTCAGTTGGGGCTTGCCCGACTGCCGGTAGGCATTGATCGTCTCGAGGGGGGCCGTGTTGACCGTGTTGGGGCCAATCAGCTCTTCAACATACTTGATCGGGCTGAAGGACTTGTCCTTGGCGGAGGTCGACGCCCACAGCAAACGCTGCGGACGTGCGCCTGCCTTGGCCAACGCCTGCCAACGGGGCGCGGCAATCAGCTCCTCGTAGATCTCATAGGCATGCGCTGCATTGGCAATTGCCGCCTGACCGCGCAGCTCCTTCGCGGCCGCCTGACCGGAAGCTGCCATCTTGTCCAACTTCGGATCCACATTGCTGTCGATGCGGCTCAGGAAGAAGCTGGCAACGGAGGCCACGCGATCCACGGGCTTCTTCTCGGCAACGCGCTTTTCCAGGCCTTCGATATAGGCGTTGGCCACGGCACGATAGCGCTCGGGGGAAAACAAAAGCGTCACGTTGACATTGATGCCGTCCGCAATCACCTGGCGGATGGCCGCCACACCGGGCTGAGTGCCCGGAATCTTGATGAACGCGTTCGGACGATTGAGCGAGCCCCAGAGTCGGCGCGCATCCTTGATGCTGCCTTCAGTGTCGAACGCGAGATGCGGCGAGACTTCGAGACTGACGAAGCCATCCTTGCCCTGTTCCGAGTCATACAGGGGACGGAACAGGTCCGCGGCGCGCTGCAGGTCATCGATGGCCAGCGCCTCGTAGATCTCCATGCTGCTCTTGACCTTCGGCAGCAGGTCCTTGATCGCCTGGCCATACAGGGGATCGCTGGTGATGGAGTGCGACAGGATGGCCGGGTTCGAGGTGACTCCCGCGACGGCGTCATCCTTGATGAGCTTCGCCAGGCTGCCGTCATTCAGCATTTTTTTGCCGATGTCGTCCAGCCAGATGCTTTGTCCAAGTTGGTGCAGTTGCACGAGGGGATTTGCCACGGAAGAATTTGCCCCAGAAGAATTTGAAGTAGCCACGGTAATTACCTGTAAAAACGGCAGAAAAAGTCAGTGCGCCCCACTTTCATCGCGACTGTCCTGCCAGACCCAATCGCGCACTTCCGGCATGTCTTCGCCCCGCTGGACGATGTACAGCTTATGGTCCGTCAGCTTACCGCGCATCAGCTGCCGCAGGTAGGCGGCCCGATAGCCCAGCTTCGGGACACGGTCTACCACCTGCATAACCAGGTGGTACCGGTCGAGATCGTTGCGCACGACCATGTCGAAAGGCGTCGTCGTCGTGCCCTCCTCCTTATAGCCGCGCACGTGAATATTGTGATGATTCGTGCGCCGGTAAGTGAGGCGATGAATCAGCCATGGATAACCATGATAGGCAAAGATCACCGGCTTGTCGGTTGTGAACAGCGAGTCGAACTCACCATTCGTCAATCCGTGCGGATGCTCTTCGCGTGGCTGCAGCGTCATCAGGTCGACTACATTGACCACTCGTACTCTCAGCTCCGGTGCGTGCTTGCGCAGAATGCTCACCGCGGCGAGCGTTTCCATCGTTGGAATATCTCCGGCGCAAGCCATCACCACATCCGGCTCGCCATCGGTATCGCTGCTGGCCCATTCGAAAATACCGATACCGACTGCGCAGTGCCGATAGGCAGACTCGAGGTCGAGCCATTGCGGCTCGGGCTGTTTACCCGCCACGATGACGTTCACCAGATCGCGGCTGCGCAAACATTGATCGGCAACACACAGCAAGGTGTTTCCGTCGGGTGGCAGGTAGACACGCACAACATCCGCTTTCTTGTTGCACACGACATCGATGAATCCCGGGTCCTGATGCGAGAACCCGTTGTGATCCTGTCGCCAGACGTGCGAGGTCAGCAGAATGTTCAGTGAGGAAACACTGCGACGCCAGGGGATCTTACGGGAGGCTTCCAGCCACTTCGCATGCTGGTTGAACATCGAATCGACGATGTGAATGAACGCCTCGTAGCAGTTGAACAGGCCGTGACGCCCTGTGAGCAGATACCCTTCCAACCACCCCTGGCACTGATGCTCTGACAGGACCTCCATCACGCGACCGTCGGTGGCGAGATGACTGTCATCGGAAACAAACTCCGCATCCCAGGTGCGTTGCGTGACCTCAAACACACCATCGAGACGATTGGACGCCGTCTCATCCGGCCCCCACAAGCGGAAGTTCTTCGCCGCGGCATTGAGCTGGAACAGGTCCCGCAGGTAGGCGCCCAGCAACCGGGTCGACTCAGCCATGTCGCCGCCGGGGCGCGTGACTTTCGAGGCGTATTTGCGCAGGTCGGGGAGGATCAGGTCCTTCAGCAGCAGGCCGCCGTTGGCATGGGGAGTTGAGCCCATTCGGCGCGTGCCTTTCGGGCTGGACTCACGGACCAGGTCAACCGGCGCACCCCTGGGGTCGAACAGCTCCTCGGGTTTATAGCTGCGCAGCCATTGCTCCAGCATCCGCAGGTGCTCGGGATTGTTCGCCAGTCCCGCGAGCGGCACCTGATGCGCTCGCCACGTGCCCTCAATCTTCTGACCATCGACCACTTTCGGTCCGGTCCAGCCCTTCGGGCTCTTCAGAACGATCATCGGCCAGGACGGCCGTGTTGGTTTCGCGCCGGTCTTGCGCGCCTCGCGCTGGATGCTGTCGAGAGAATCGAAAATACGATCGAGCGTGCCGGCCATCTGCTGATGCATGTCTTCGGGCTCGTGGCCTTCGACGAAGTACGGCTCCCAGCCATAGCCGACAAACAAGCTCTCGAGCTCCTTGCGCGGAATGCGCGCCAGAATGGTCGGGTTGGCAATCTTGTAGCCGTTCAAATGCAGAATGGGCAACACCGCGCCATCACGGACCGGATTCAGAAACTTGTTGGAATGCCATGCAGTGGCGAGTGGTCCGGTCTCCGCCTCGCCATCTCCCACGATGCAGCCCACGACGAGGTCCGGATTGTCGAAGGCGGCGCCAAACGCATGGGACAGCGAATAACCGAGCTCGCCGCCTTCATTGATCGAACCGGGGACATCCGGCGCGCAGTGGCTGGGAATGCCACCCGGAAACGAGAACTGCTTGAACAGGCGCCGCATCCCCTCAATGTCCTGACTGACATCGGGATACATGTCACTGTAGCTGCCCTCGAGATACGTATTTGCCACGAGTGCCGGGCCACCGTGGCCGGGACCTATGATTGCGAGTACGTTGCGATCGCGTGCAACAATGATTCGATTCAAATGCGCATAGACGAAATTGATACCGGGCGTGGTTCCCCAGTGCCCGAGCAGCCGCGGCTTGATGTGATCGAGCGTGAGCGGCTCGCGCAACAGTGGATTATCGAGCAGATAGATCTGTCCGGCGGCCAGATAATTGGCGGCCCGCCACCAGGCATGGATACGTTGCAGCTCGGCGGCGGACAATGGCTGGGATTGCTCTTTGCTCACGGCGGACATCACGTCCCTCATCGGTTGCGGATGCTCGAAAGGAAGCTTCGTGTGTAGCACAAAACATTCCGATCGGTCTTGTACGGTTATAACCGTCAACAGCGGCAGTACATCGGTAAAACTCGCTGCATTTACCGCTACGCGAGGCAATGTCACACAAATTTCACACGAGCATCTCACGGGCGAAAAGCTCGTTCCGCGGGACGTGTTGCGCGCGTTTCTCGCAAAGCTTCCGAATGCTCCCGACGCGATGGCGCACCGCGTAGTTCACGGTGGTCATCACTTCCCCGCTCCGGTCCGGATCGATCCAGACGTCATCAGAACGATCGAGTCACTGTCCGAGCTCGCGCCGCTTCACAATCCCAAGGCGCTCGAATGGATCGAAGGTGCGCACAGCGTTGCGGATCCTGATGTCACACAGGTTGCGGTGTTCGACACTTCCTACTTCTCCTCGTTGCCACGGGTTGCCGGTGAATACGCGCTCGCACCGGAATATGGCGTTGAGCAGGATGTCCGCAGGTACGGATTTCACGGCCTGGCACATCAGGCGTTATGGCGAAGGTGGACGCAGCTGTGCCCTGAAGTGCCGGACGGCGGAAGACTGATCACCTTGCAGCTCGGCGGTGGCGCCTCCATCACGGCCATCGACCGTGGCCAGCCATTGGATACGTCGATGGGATTCTCGCCCCTCGAGGGACTGGTGATGGGAACCCGCTCGGGTGACCTGGACCCCGCGGTGGTGCCGCATTTGCAGAAGCGGCTGGGGAAGAGCTCCGAGGACATCATTGCGCTGCTGAACCGGGAGGCCGGTGTCTCGGGTCTGTCGGGCGGCAACACGGACCTGGGCAAGCTGGCGGCCGATCCGGACCCGCGGTCACAGTTCGCCATTGATCTGTACTGCTACCGGGCGCGGAAGTACATCGGCTCCTACCTTACCGTTCTGGGTGGCTGCGATGGTATTGTCTTCGGGGGCGGAGTCGGCGAGCACGTTCCGGCGGTGCGGCAGCGTATCCTGACAGGACTGGGCTGGGCTGGAATCGAACTGGACACGGCCGCCAATGATGCCGCGCGGGGACAGGAGGCCCGCATCGATTCCGCGAAGTTGCCTGTCAGGGTGCAGGTGATCCCTGTAGAAGAAGAAGGGGTTCTCGTTCGCGCCGCCGTGGAAATTCTTGCAGGTTGAAGCGTTTACCTTCGGACCGAAGGTGAGCCAGGCCCCGGTGCGGGAACGATGCTTGCCTGCGCAGACCCCGTTTACACGATTATCAGGAGTGCCCCCAATGGTTGAGATGAATGTTGGCAAACTGGCCGATGACCTGCAGACGCTCGTCAGTGACGCTGAAGAGTTGTTGCGCGCTACGGCAGGCGTGGCTGGTGAAAAGGCGTCCGAGGCGCGCGACCGTGCCGAAGAATCCCTGCGTGCAGTGCGAAGTCGGCTGAAATCCGTCGAACGTGACCTGACGGGCCGGGCGCGCGTCGTCGGTGAGTACGTGGAAGACAACCCGTGGAAGACAATCGCCGTCGTCGGCGGTGTCGCATTGGTAATCGGTCTGCTCATGGGACGGAAATGACCGAAGAGCCCACCGGCGATCACGCGCACGAAGGCATACACCCCGGAGGCCACGCCCCCATGGGTGTCATTCGAGGCCTTTTGAACAGTGTGATCGAAGCGGCTCGGACGCGGCTCGATCTGGCGGCTGTTGAAGCCGAGATCTTTCTCCTGCGGACGATCCAATTGTTGCTTTGGTCGTTCGCGGCGGTCGCGTGCGGGCTGCTTGCGTTGGCGTTCGCGGTGGTCGCGGTCGTTGCCGCTTTGTGGGATACCCATCGGATGCTGGGTGTCCTCGGCGGCGCGGGCCTGTTCCTCGTGCTGATGGGCGTGTTCGGCTTTATCGCCGCCAGAACGTTCCGGTCGAAGCCGCACATGCTGGCAGGGACGCTCGCGCAACTGGAAACAGACCAACAAAGGGTGAGTGGCGAACCATGAGCAGCCGGCTCGATGCGTTGGAAGCGAGGCGTCAGGCGCTGCTCAACAAATGTGAGGAGCAGCGGCTGGAGCTGTCATACCGGGTCGCCCAACTGACACCGAGGGCTGCCCTCACCGCCTGGAGTCGCAGCGCTGGCGGGAAGACCGGCAAGAGCCTGTTGCCGTTGATCGCGGGCGCGGGTGGGTTGTTGATGATGTTTTTGCGCAGGCGGCGACGCAGGCCCCGTGGTGGTGGCACGGGCCTCGGCGGTATCGGTTTGCTTACAACGGTCATGGCACTGGCGACGCGCGCATCGACAGTTTTGCGGGTGATCGCGCAGCTTCGGGCGCTGTACATGACGTACAAAGCGACCCGCCGACCGGAGCGCTACTAGCGCGTCAGCGGCCGCAGGCCGATCGCTCGGCCACCGCGCTTGGCGACGGCGGCCGAGGAGCTAGTTTGAGTTTGGGGCAGGCGGCTTCGGTGCGGCTGATGTTGGCTTCGGCACGGATGTCGCCGCGGCTGGGGAGGTACCGGGGCCGGTGCCTGGCGCGTACACAGGCGCCAACGTCTTCGTCGGCGGCTCCGCTGGCGCGGCTGAGTTGGCGGCGGATCCGGCTGGCGCAGCGGCACCGGGGACGCCGGGCGATTGGGGCGCCCGGGCCGCACTTGGCGCTTGCGACGGATTGGCAACGCCCGGCGATGAGGCGATGGCACCGGGTATCTGCGGCGCGGCGCCGTTTGGAGTATCGGGGCTGGGAGCCAGGTCCGCCTGCAGGCCAACCACCGCGGGAATCCCATTTGCGGCCTGCAATGTGTCGCGCGCCAGATCCCAATGGATTGCCGCGGTGTCATTGCCGACAGCCTTGTCCAACTGTTGCGACAGCAACTCCAGGTTCGGTTCGGTGGTCTGACCTTCCGAATCGACAGGCGGATGCGCCTCCAGGAGCAATTCGCCGTCCACGTACGCGACTTTCACCGGATTGTTGATCAACCAGACTTTCGTACCGACGGGCACGAGCGGAAACAACGCGGCGACATCCTCCGGGTACATGCGAATGCAACCGTGAGTGATCGCCATGCCGACAGCCATTGGATTGTTGGTCCCGTGAAGCATGTAACTTCCGCCACCGACAGCGAGTCTCATCGCGTAATCACCGAGCGGATTGTCCGGTCCAGGTGGCACAACCTTCGGCAACGGATCGCCGTTGGCGATGTGCTCCTTACGGACTGACTCGGGCGGATACCAGGCCGGATGCGCCTGTTTGGCGATGACCTTTGTCTCCCCCAGTGGCGTGCTCCAGTCCATTTTGCCAATGCTCACCGGATAGGTGATGACAACCGGCTTCTCGCCCTTTCTGGGCTTTGGGAAGTAATAGATGCGGTGCTCGGGAAGATTCACCACAATGCCTTCCCGTGGACCCGGCGGCAGGATTCGCCTGCCGGGCAGCAGAATGTCGGTGCCCTCGCCCGGCAACCACATGTCCACGCCCGGGTTGGCGCGGATGATTTCCTCGTAACCGAGGCTGTAGCGTCGCGCTATGTCGAGCAGCGTGTCCTGATAGGTCGCCTTGATGCGCTCGTCAGTGCCAAACACCGCGGCACCATTTACAGGCAATTCATACACGGTCGCGCCCGCGGGCCCGCTCAGGCAACCGAGCAGCAGGACGATTCCCATCAAGCGCTTCATGTCATTTCCACCAACGATGCATAACCTATTGAATATCAACCGATCCGGGCAAATAAGTCAATCTGCCGGACACTCTCCCTGAATGATGGGCACTGCTCTTGCTGAGTACAAGCCAGACAACTCGAGCAATCTTATGGAGTTACCGGAGCCTGTATGCGTACATCGATCAACACCGTTGCAATCACTGCTGTCGTCCTTCTCGCCGCGGGGTGCAGCGTATTCAAAGGTCAGAAAACCGCCGGCCAATTTGTGGATGATTCCACGATAGCCACACGTGCAAAAGCAGCGCTGGTAAAAGACAGCACTGTCTCGGCTACTGACTTCAACATCGACGTTTACAAGGGCGAAGTTACTCTGACCGGCGTCGCGAAAAACCAGGCAGAAGTCAGCCGCGCCATTGACGACATCAAGCGCGTTGATGGAGTCAAGAGCGTGAAGAATTCGACTCGACTCGCATCCGCGGAATAGCCCGCAGCAGGTCGAGACTTTTGCGGCCTGTGGCATGACAATTCATGCCACATGGCTAAGAAACTCCCCCGCTCTTTCTATGCGCGCGAGGACACCCTCCTCGTTGCCCGCGAGCTCATCGGATTACACCTCGTCCACGATGACGGGGTAAAAAAGCGCATCGGCAGGATCGTCGAATGCGAAGCGTATATGGGTCCCGAAGATCTCGCGGCGCATTCTTCGCGCGGTTTTACCAAACGCACTGAGGTCATGTTCGGCCCACCCGGACATGCCTATGTCTACTTTATCTACGGCTTCTGGTACTGCGTGAATGTAGTGACCTCCCGCAAGGGCGTCCCGCATGCAGTGCTACTCCGTGCGCTGGAGCCCGTGGAGGGCATCACCGACAAAACGTGGGGTCCTGGCCTGTTGTGCCGGGCAATGGGAATCGACCTCGCACTCAACGGCACCGATCTCTGCGCCAAACGGCTTTGGCTGGAACGGCCGCGGGAAAGTCAGTCGGTGAATATTGGGACGGGCCCGAGAATCGGCGTCGATTATGCAGGTCACTGGGCCAAGCGTCCCTGGCGCTTTTTCGACCGCGATTCACCTTATGTTTCCACCGCCTCGGCGCGACTCAGACGCGGACGCAGTGATCCTTCGCTCGCGCTCGAGTGATAATGGACAATTCGTTTCAGCGAAGGAATTTCATGAAGCTACAGGCCTCAGGAACGCTCGGTACGCTCATTCTGGCTGCACTCTTGACGGCTTGCGCCGCCACGAGTGCCAAGACGAGCAAAACTGACAAGCAGGACCAACCGGCGCTCGCTCAATCGTCCCCGCCCTCGGATTTGTACCCTTCAACCTATCGCGTTCCGCAGAGCGCACCGACGCTCATACGCAACGCAACAGTATTAACCGGCACGGGCACACGTCTCGACAACGCCGACGTGCTGATCGTTGAAGGCAAGATCCAGGCGGTCGGTCAAAATCTTCAGGCCCCGCCCCAAAGTCGGATCATCGACGGCAAAGACCACTGGGTGACCCCGGGACTGATTGACGTCCACTCGCACCTCGGCGTGTACCCGAGCCCCGGAGTCGAAGCGAATTCGGACGGGAATGAGGCTACTTCACCGACGACACCCAATGTCTGGGCCGAGCACTCGGTCTGGCCGCAGGATCCCGGCTTTCGTACCGCGCTTGCAGGCGGCATCACTTCGCTGCAGATCCTGCCGGGCTCGGCGAACCTCATCGGGGGTCGCTCCGTCGTTCTGAAGAACGTCCCGAGCATCACCTACCAGGGCATGAAATTCCCCGGCGCCAAGCAGGGCTTGAAAATGGCCTGCGGCGAAAACCCGAAGCGGGTCTACGGCGAGCGCACTACTTTTCCTTCCACCCGCATGGGCAATGTGGCGGGCTACCGCGATCAATGGGTGCAGGCGGCGGAATATCTGCGCGACCAACAGGAGTACGAGCACAAGAAGGCCAATGGGGACAAAGACGCCAAGCCGCCGAAGCGGGATATCAAACTCGACACGCTCGCCGCGGTGTTGAAGGGCGACATTCTCGTACACATGCATTGCTATCGCGCCGATGAAATGGCCACCATCCTCGACATGTCGAAGGAGTTTGGTTATCACGTGGCGGCGTTCCATCATGCCGTCGAGGCCTACAAGATCTCGGATCTGCTGGCTGAGAACGGCGTCTGCGGCGCCATGTGGGCCGACTGGTGGGGGTTCAAAATGGAAGCCTACGATGGCATCCCGGAGAACATCTCATTCGTGGACGCAGCTCCGAACGGTTGCGCCATCGTTCACTCTGATTCCGAGGAAGGCATTCAGCGACTCAACCAGGAAGCGGCCAAGGCCATTGCCTACGGTCAGCGCGCCGGTCTGACGATTCCGCCGGAGCGAGCCATCAAATGGGTCACCGCCAATCCGGCCAGGTCGCTGGGCCTCCAGGATCGCGTGGGCACTCTGGAAGCCGGCAAGATGGGTGATGTTGTTGTCTGGAACGGCAACCCCTTCAGCGTCTATGCACTGGCCGACTTCGTGTTCATTGACGGCGCCTTGCGTTACGACCGATCGAACCCCGCACTCACGCCTCAATCTGATTTCACGCTCGGACAGCCAGCTGCCGCGGGGGTGTATCCATGAAGACCCTCAAGATACTCCTGTGTGCCCTCACTGCCGCAGTGACATTGCCAGTGGCAGCAGCACCCGTTCTGATCAAGAACGCAACCGTCCACACCGCCAGCAGCGCGGGAGTACTCGAGCACACCGATGTGTTGATTTCCGACGGCAAGGTCGCGGAGCTCGGACACGACCTCAAAGCACCTGCCGGCGCGGAGGTCATTGACGCTGACGGCAAGCCGGTAACCCCCGGCATGTTCGGCGGCTTCAGTCATCTCGGGATCGAGGAAATCGGCCTGGAATCCAGCGTGGATGACTACTCGCTGAAGCTCGGCTCCATGCGGCCGGAATTCGACGTGACGGCGGCTTTCAATCCGGAATCGGTGATTCTCGCAGTAGCCCGCATGGGCGGCATCACCTTCGCGGTGATTTCCGCAACCGCCGAGCCGGGTGGCAAAGGCGCACCGGGTGGAACCATCATTGCCGGTCAGGGCTCGGTGGCTCAACTCGACGGCAGTCTCGTGCCGAAGTCGCATGCGCTCTTTATTGACGTTGGCGGCGATGCCAGCGCGTTATCCGGCGGTAGCCGGGCCGCGCAGTACATGTTGCTCGACCAGGCAATCAGCGAGGTTCGTGCACCGAAATTACTGCTGCCAAATGATCAGCGACTGCTGACACCCGCGGGTCGCCAGACATTACAGGGCTATCTCGAGGGCCACGGCGTCGTCGTGTTTGATGCGGATCGTGCGTCAGATATCCGGCAGGTCATCGAAGTGGCCAGGCGGGAGAAGTTGCACGCTGTCATCAAGGGTGGCTCGGAAGCATGGCGCGTGGCTCCGGAGCTGGCCGCAGCCCACATCCCGGTGGTGATGAATCCGTTCCAGGATCTGCCGGGGTCATTCGATATCGTGGGCGCCACTTTGGAGAATGCGGCGAAGCTGAATCGCGCGGGCGTCAAGATTGCATTCAGTCTCGATGATCCGCAGCCTCACAACATCCGCAAAGTGCGCCAGGCAGCAGGCCTCGCCGTCGCCCATGGTCTTCCCTGGGAAGCCGCTCTCGCCGCGCTGACCAGCAATCCGGCTGAGATCTTCGGGATCTCGAGCCGAAATGGCACGATTGCCCGCGGGCGCCCCGCGGACCTCGTGTTGTGGTCTGGCGATCCGCTGGAGGTCACTTCTCTGGCACAGCGCGTGTTCATCGAGGGACAATCGCAACCCATGCAGTCGCGCCAGACTTTGCTGCGCGATCGCTATCTGGAGAAACTGCGAGCGAATGCCGCGCGCTGACAGACCATCGCATTGAAAAGCTACCGATACTATGACCTGATCCTGGGCGCCTATGTTTGCGTGCTTCTGTGCGCAAACATCATAGGGCCCGCCAAGGCTGCGACTGTGCACGTCCCCGTCATCGGGGACGTGACTTTCGGGGCCGGCGTGTTGTTTTTTCCGTTCTCCTATTTCTTCGGCGACATCCTCACTGAAGTCTATGGCTACGCGCGCGACCGGCGGGTCGTCTGGAGCGGCGTGGCGGCGCTGATCTTTGCGTCGCTCATGGCGACCGTCATTGTGAAATTGCCGCCGGCCGAGTTCTGGAAAGCCAATCAGCCCGCCGTGGAAACCATCTTCGGGAGCACGCCTCGTGTCGCCTTCGGCTCCATCGTTGCATTCTGGAGCGGCTCACTCGTCAACAGCTACGTGCTGGCCAAGATGAAAATCATGACCCGAGGCCGCTGGCTGTGGACGCGGGTCATCGGTTCCACATTGTGCGGCGAGCTCGTGGATTCCACGTTGTTTTACGCAATCGCGTTTTATGGCGTCTGGCCGACACGCCAGCTGATCGGTGTCACGGTCACGCAATATCTTCTGAAGTCACTGTGGGAAGTCATCATGACTCCCGCTACCTATCGGATCGTGGCGTTCCTGAAACGGGTCGAGAACGAGGACTACTATGATCGCGACACCAACTTCACGCCGTTTTCCCTGAGGGCCTGATGATGAGTGAACCATTGCGCATTGGCGTGTTGGGAGCTGCAAATATTGCACGGCAGTTTATTTCCGGCGTGAAACCATCGACCGTCGTTTCGGTGGCCGCCGTGGCCAGCCGTTCCGCGCAGAAGGCAGAAAAGTTCGCGCGTGAAAACGGTGTTCCCCGCTTTCACGGATCGTATGAAGCCTTGCTGGCGGATCCGGAAATCGATGCAATCTACAATCCGCTGCCCAACAGCCTGCACGCGGAGTGGTCGATCCGCGCTTGCGAAGCGGGTAAGCACGTTTTGTGCGAGAAGCCGTTGTGCGCGAGCGGCGATGAGGCGCGTGCCATGTTTGCAGCGGCGCGCAGGAACCGGGTGCACCTCGTTGAAGGCTACCCGTACCGGGCGCAGCCGCAGACGATTTCGGCACTGGAAATGATTCACACGGGCGTGATCGGCGCATTGCAGCTCATTCAATCGAGCTTTGGATTTACGCTCTCGCCCGGGCCCAACATCCGCGGCAGCTCCGATCTGGCGGGCGGCTCATTGATGGATGCCGGCACGTATCCAGTCAGTCTCATCATCATGGCCGCGCGGGAACGACCGGCGCGGGTGAGTGCCGTCGCGCATTGGAAGGATGGCGTGGATCACGCGCTGGCGGCGACACTCGAATTCAAAAGCGGCTTGTTGGCTCAGGTCACGAGCAGTTTCTCCACGAGCGTGCATCGCTTCGCGTTGCTGGCAGGCACCCAGGGTGTCATTCAAACACCCTTTCCCAATCACCTGCCCGCGGGCCGGCCGGCTGAATTCCTCGTAAAACGCGGCATTCCCGCGGACAAGGAGTTTGAAAAGGTCGAGACGGCCGGATTGAACGGCTTTCGCGCCGAAGCGGAATCGTTTGCCGGGTTGGTGCGGGGCGAGGGCCGATGGGAAGGTGCTTCGCCCGAACAATCCATCGACATTGCCATGACGCTGGAGGCTATCCTCCAAAGCGCCCGGACCAACAGACCGCTGGATCTGTGAGCCCGGGCATGAGCCTCGGCCCGTCAGCTGCTTTGTGGCGTACTGCTGCTGCTCGCCTGTGACGGCAGTTGTCTCACCAGCGGTCCCGTATCCTGCAACGCTGTCAGGTTGAACAGCTCCGGCCGCAAGGTCCGATACCGCTCCACCGCTACAAACAGTGTTGAAGGATCACGCTGCAGGCGTCGTGCAACTTCGGCAAGTGTTGCCACTCCGCGCTCCGTCGCATACCAGGTGATCAGCGCCCTCGCGAGCGCCAGGCGCCGTTGTCGCGAGCGGGAAAGGACTTCACTCCTCTCCAGGCCCAACGTGCAGGTGACCGTATCAATGACCTGGTCGAGCGAGTACGTGCTGCGATAGACCCGCATGTTGCGCGGAATCGCCGCCATGAACTCACGATCTCCCAGCACGCGCGGATCGTCGGTTCCGCCATGCTCGAAGCTTTGAGTTTCCCCGCCCGCCGGCGTTTCCAACATGAGCCGATTGTAGGCGAAGCGTGCCTGTTCGGGCCGTTGCGCCAGCATCCGCAGCGCCACGTTGGTCGTGAGCCACGGTACATTGGCGGTTCCCGCGTAGGCGAGATGACTGCTCAATGTGTAGTCAGCCGGGTCGGTCACCTTGCCGGAACGCACCGGCAACATGTGAACGTGCCGGATGAGTCTCAACAGGTAGACATCCGGATCGATCAACAGTGCGTGATAGCGCTGCTGGAACAGATGTCCCAGCTCGCCGGCACGCCGGTGTACGCGCCGGGCATACTGGCTGCTCAGCCGTTGCATGAGTCGGCCAACTGGCATATCAGATATCTGCAGGACCAGATGGATCGCGTCTGTTTCCCAGCAGAACGCGTGCGCGCGCACGCGGCATCTGACCAGCATCGTCGAGAGCAATCTCTCGAACGTCGCGTAATCGGCTTCCTCGGTGAAAATTGGTTGACGAGCGTTACTACGTTGAACGACGTAATAGACGCCGCCCGGTACGTGCAGTCTGGATCGGCGTGACATCCTTGCCTCCCCACTCCCATGTGCGATTCATATGGCTTCCGTGCTGGCCGCGCGTATGAGCTCCCTGCTCTACCCGCGGCCCCCTTCGACAGATCCGCGATGGTGCGGCACCTCAGTTGATCTCCGTGGCGGCAAGTTGGTTCCACTCAATGACATGTTTTGTCATTCCGACCCGATGGATCTGACAACCTGCGATGCTCAATCTTTGAGCAGGGAGACCAGCCCCGATCCTGCAACAACACGCCACCACAGGCAAGCTCCGACGTGAGCGCACGCATACTTTTTTTTCGTTGGAGAGTACAACCTGCGTCAATACTCCAACCATTTTCCAGTGCCGGTCACAATCGTGCGAGTGAAGGCAGTTACTGTCACCCACCTAGGGCCCCTGGAAGAAAGTCCGGTTTTCAGTCCAGGCACCGGGAGACGCTAAGTCCCTATCGTACGGACGAGCGGTCTGCACGTATTCCTTCGACACCCTCCGATCGACAACGCTCACGCGGGAGACAGTAACTGCCACACAATTACTGCTGCACCACAGCGAAATATCTCACCCGGGTGGAATTATTTTTGTTCAGCTCACCGCAGGACGTGTGTTGCAGTATAGATATTTTCGCGGCGGACTCAATTCCCCGACGCGCCAGTGAGCTCCAACAGCGCGCTGCCTTCGGAAACACGGTCGCCGGCGGCGAAGTGAAGCGATTGGACGGTTCCGGCATGCGGTGCGGTGATGGCATGTTCCATCTTCATCGCTTCTATCACCATCAGAACCTCACCGGCCGCGACCGATTGTCCCTCGGTTACCTTCACTGCGACGACCACTCCGGGCAGTGGAGTTGTAAGGCCGCCACCGGTGGCAGTCGCTGAAAACTCCTTGGAACGCGGGTCCTCGTGGATGAAATCGTAATGTTGGCCTTCGAGCCATACGTGCACGTGTATTCCGTATACGAACACGTGGGCTTTCAGACGCAACCCGTCCAGGGTGGCCGCAATTTCATCCGCCGCGCGCAACACGTTGGACACGGAAACGGACGTCTCATCAACGTCAATCGTCGTTTGTTCCCGCGGCATGGATCCGATCGCGATCGCGTGCGGTTGCCCGCGCAACTGCAGTGAAAACTGCACACTGGCGGGTAGATTGGGCGTGAATCCGTCCACGGCTGCCCAGGGATCGGTTCGCGTCGCGGGCCGATGCACACCGAGTGCCGCGAACACTGCTGCCCGCCGGTCCCGCGTGGAATCGCTTTTATCGGCGAATTGTTTCGCATGTGATTCGAGCCAGGCGATGCTGTGCTCGATTCGCAGAAACTCGGGCGCCTGGAGAATCCGCGCGAGCCAGCGTTCGTTGGTGCGCACTCCCGCGCAATGGATCTGATCGAGCGCGCCGGCGAGCTTCCCCGCAGCCTCGGTACGGGTCGCAGCCCAGCAGATCACCTTGCCCAGCAAAGAGTCATAACTCTCGGGGACCCGGTCACCCGTGTGGAAACCAGCATCCACTCGCGCCCGCTCGGGCTGTGGCCATTCGAGCAGCCGCAGATCGCCCGCGCTCGGCAGAAAATCCCGTTCAGGATCCTCCGCGCAGATCCGGGCCTCAATTGCGTGGCCGCGCAAGTGGATCTCGGCTTGTGCGAGGGGCAGACGCTCTCCCGCGGCCACAATGAGCTGCCACTCGACGAGATCGAGCCCGGTGACCTGTTCCGTCACTGTGTGCTCCACCTGCAGCCGGGTATTCATCTCCATGAAATAAAATTCGCGCCCGTCGAAGAGGAATTCGACAGTTCCCGCGCCGACATAGCCAATCTCACGGGCAACCACGATCGCCGCCGCTCGCAGCCGTTCGCGCAGATCATCCGGCAACGCGGGCGCCGGTGCCTCTTCAATCAACTTCTGATGGCGGCGTTGAATGGAACAGTCGCGATCGCCCAGATGCACGAAGTTGCCGTGCGAGTCAGCGAAGATCTGCACTTCGACGTGTCGCGGGGCCGGAAGATACCGTTCCAGCAGCAACGATCCGTCGCCAAACGCGCTCTGCGCCACGCGGCGCGCCGCTGCGAGCGCTTCAGGGAGATCGGCTGCGTCGCGGACGATCCGCATGCCCTTGCCGCCGCCGCCCGCGGCCGGCTTGATAATGAGCGGCATTCCCAAACCGAGCGCTTGCGATTGCAGATGCGTCAGATCCTGGTTGGCGCCTTCATACCCCGGGAGAACCGGCACGCCCCTGGCCCTCATCCGCGCTTTCGCGACGATCTTCGAGCCCATTGCAGTCACAGCAGCCGCAGGCGGACCAACATAGGTTAATCCGGCATCCACGACGGCCTGCGCGAAGTCGGCGTTCTCGGAGAGGAATCCATACCCGGGATGAATCGCCTGCGCGTGGGTCGCACGCGCGGCTTCCAGAATCTTCGGGATGCTGAGGTAGCTTTCGCGAGGTGCCGCGGGACCGATCCGAACAGCTTCATCCGCCTGCTTCACATGTTGAGCGGACGCGTCGGCGTCGGAGTACACGGCAATGGTGCGGATTCCGAGGCGCCGCGCCGTTCTGAAGATCCGGCAGGCAATCTCGCCGCGGTTCGCAACCAATAGACTTTGGATCACTCGCAGCTCCCCTTCCATCACATCCGGAACACGCCGTAGCGCGTTTCGTCACCCGGTGCATGTCTGACTGCCGCGAGACTCAGCGCGAGCACGCGCCGGGTTTCCGCCGGATCAATGACCCCATCATCCCAGAGTCGGGCCGAGGAGTAGTAAGGATGACCTTGCGTTTCGTACTGCTGCCGGATCGGTTGCTTGAAGGCGTCTTCCTCGGCGACCGCCCAATCCACGCCCTGCGCTTTCATCTGATCGCGCTTTACAGTGGCCAACACACTGGCGGCCTGTTCGCCACCCATCACCGAAATCCGGGCGTTCGGCCATTGATACAGAAACCGTGGCGAGTAGGCGCGTCCGCACATCGCGTAGTTACCGGCGCCGTAACTGCCACCGATGATCACGCTCAGCTTGGGAACATTCGCGCAGGCAACCGCGGTGACCAACTTGGCTCCGTCCTTGGCAATGCCGCCGGCTTCCGCGCGCCGGCCAACCATGAAGCCGGTGATGTTCTGCAGAAACAACAGCGGCACGCGGGCCCGCGCGCACAGCTCGATGAAGTGCGCGCCCTTCAGAGCGCTCTCCGAGAACAGAATGCCGTTGTTCGCCAGGATGCCGACGGGATACCCGGCGATATGCGCGAAGCCACACACCAACGTCGTGCCGTAGAGTTGCTTGAATTCATCCAGCTCCGATGCATCGACCAGGCGAGCAATGACCTCGCGCACGTCGTAAGGCTTGCGCAGGCTGGCGGGAACAACACCGTAAAGCTCCGCGGGATCGTACTGGGGCTCACGAGGGGCCACCGGTGGGCTCGTGTCGATGGGCGGAGCCAACCTCGAAACGATTCGCCGCGCGATAGATAGTGCGTGAGTGTCGTTTTCAGCGTAGTGATCACAAACGCCCGACTCGCGGCAGTGCACATCCGCGCCACCGAGTGACTCAGCATCGATGTCTTCACCCGTTGCGGCCTTCACCAAAGGCGGGCCGCCGAGGAACACGCGCCCCTGGTTCCTCACGATGACGTTCTCATCCGACATCGCGGGAACATACGCGCCACCGGCAGTGCACGAGCCATGAACAACAGCGATCTGCGCGATTCCCGCGCCTGAGAGGGTTGCCTGGTTGTAGAAAATCCGGCCGAAATGATCCCGATCGGGAAACACTTCATCCTGAGCCGGCAAAAAAGCACCACCGCTCTCGACGAGATATACGCAAGGAAGGCGGTTGTCGCGCGCAATCTCCTGTGCACGCAAATGCTTTTTCACCGTGATTGGATAATAGGTACCGCCCTTCACGGTCGGATCGTTGGCAACGATCACGCACTCGCGGCCGCTGACGCGGCCGATGCCGGTCACGATACCGCCCGCGGCAATCTCGCCACCGTACATGCCGTGCGCCGCAAGCTGTGACAACTCCAGGAACGGGCTCCCGGTGTCCAACAGGACGCGAATGCGCTCCCGTGCCGGTAACTTGCCCGCGGCCATGTGCTTTTTCATCGCGGCCGCCGATCCGCCGAGCGCCACGCGCGCGGCCTGCCGCCGCAAATCCTCCATCAGCTCACTCATGGCCTGGTGGTTCGCGCGGAACTCTTGCGAATGCACATCGACGCGGGATGAAATTGCAGCCATACTTGCCACGATTGCCGGTTTGTCCGACAATCATACGATCGTACAGAAGGGGAAGGCAAGCACATGGCTGCCACAGATTGCGATTTCGGACTGGATGAGAGCATCGAGGAGATCCGCTCGCAGGTACGTCGCTTCGCGACGGAACGCATTGCACCGCGGGCGGCCCAGATCGACCGCAGCAACGAGTTTCCGCGTGACCTCTGGCCTGCCCTCGGTGAACAGGGATTGTTGGGCGTGACGGTGCCGGAGCGCTGGGGCGGCTCCGGTCTCGGCTATCTCGCACACACGATTGCCATGGAAGAGATCTCGCGCGCGTCCGGCGCGGTCGGACTCTCCTACGGCGCGCATTCCAACCTGTGCGTAAACCAGATCCGTCTGAACGGCACGGATGCACAGCGTGATGCTTACCTCCCCAAGCTGGTGAGCGGCGAACATGTTGGTGCGTTGGCGATGTCAGAGCCGGGAGCCGGCTCCGATGTTGTATCGATGCAGTTGCGCGCCGAGCTGCGCGGCTCTGACTACATTCTCAACGGCCGCAAGATGTGGATTACGAATGGTCCCGATGCGGACGTGTTTGTCGTGTATGCCAAGACGGATGTTGCCGCCGGCCCGCGTGGCATCAGTGCGTTCATCGTGGAGCGCGGCGTGCCCGGTTTCACAACCGCGCAGAAGCTGGACAAGCTCGGAATGCGCGGCTCCGGAACCTGCGAGCTGGTGTTTCAGGACTGCGCCGTGCCCGCGGCCAATCTGCTGAGCAGCGTGAATCGAGGCACGGCGGTATTGATGAGCGGCCTCGACTATGAGCGGGTGGTCCTCGCTGGCGGCCCGCTCGGCCTCATGGCGGCCGCACTCGACCTGGTGTTGCCGTACGTGCGCGAACGCAAGCAGTTCGGACAGCCCATTGGTACATTCGAGCTCATGCAGGCAAAAGTGGCCGATATGTACGCCTCCCTCAACGCGAGTCGTGCTTACGTATATTCAGTAGCAAAGGCGTGCGACGCCGGCACCGTCAAACGGCGTGATGCCGCCAGTTGCATTCTGTTCGCCGCGGAGCATGCGACGCGCGCGGCGCTCGAGGCGATTCAGTCTCTGGGTGGCAATGGTTATACGAACGACTACGCAGCCGGCCGCCTGCTGCGCGATGCGAAGCTGTACGAGATCGGCGCGGGCACCCAGGAGATCCGCCGCATGCTGATCGGACGCGAGCTGTTCGAAGCGGGCGCGTAGGAGCCTGTGTGATGCCTGCCGAAACGAGACCGGGCGGATGAATCTGCCATTCGATCAGATCCAGATGGAGCCGGCCTACCGAAAGGTGGCCGCGGCCATCGGTGGACGGATATTGGACCGCACGTTACGTGAGGGTGATCGGCTGCCGCCGGAAACGGAGCTCGCCCGTCAGTTCGGCGTGAACCGGTCAACGGTGCGCGAAGCCTTGCGCGAGCTCGAAAGTAACGGCCTCGTCACGCGCCGCGCCGGCTCCAAGCTCATGAGCGTCAGCCGCCCCCAGCATTTCGCCATTGCAGGCGCGGTTACCCGCGGGCTGGTCATGCACGATGTCACCTTCCGCGAAGTTTGGGAGGCCTTGACGCTCCTCGAACCGCCGATCGCGGCCACCGCCGCGACGGCGCGAACCTCCGACGATCTGACTCTGATCGATCTGTCCGCAGAACGGTTTGCATCTGACAATACGGGCATCGAAAACGCCGTGCACGGGGCCGCTGAGTTCTTTCGCAGCGTGGGCAGCGCAACCCATAACCAGGTGCTGATGCTGGCGCAGGAGCCGTTGTTACAATTACTCGAGCCTTCACTGCGCGTCATGATCGATGACGTTCCTCAAGCTCGCTCCCGTATCATTACCGCACAACGCAGAATCAGCGAAGCCCTGCACGCGCGCGACACCGAGGGCGCGCGAACATGGATGGCCAGGCACATACGGGACTTCCGCAAGGGATTTGAAATCGCAGGAATCGATCTGGAGCATCGAATTACCGCCGGACCCGCCTGACAGCACCCGCGCCCATTGAATTTACATAACGCGTTGGCTATGTTCTCGCCCCCGGCAACAAACGAGAACAAGCCGCTTCGGATGAGAGCGTCGTTACTGTTGATTCTGACCTTGCTGGGCAGCTCGCTACCGGCAGTACCCGCTCGCGCCTCGTGTCTCGAACCGCGCGAGGCCGGAGAGTGGACAAACGTTGCCACCGATACGAAGAGCCTGGTCAGCCTCGACCTGCGCTTCATCTGTCAGGATCACACGCTGAATGGCGCGCCCTACCCGCCCGGCCCCGAGTGGTATGTGCATGCGGTGGGCAAATGCGCGCCCGTTGATTGCGACTGGCACGAAGTTGGAGCCAGGCGCCTGTCGAGCACGCACATCTACGCGGTGTTTGAACAGAGCAATGCCCGCCGGTACGTGTACCTGCGCCTGTCACAATCCCAGCCCGATCTTCTGTGGGCGTGGATCTACACCGACTTCAAGGATCCAACACGAACCAACTACGGGGTGTATGACTGGTTCAGGCGAGTTGAGCGTTGAGTACGGGGTGGCGAGTGGTCGCGGTGCTGGTGGCGCTCGCCGGATGCTCCGGCCGGGCCGAGCCGGCCATGGACTCCATGAAGAGCGACGAGGACCATCGACCGGGCGCCCAGCGGCCCGTGAAATCACACGACGTGGTGCCGTTGCCGGAGGAGCCGCAACCGCCCGCCAGCCTGCCACCGTAGAATAAAAAACGTGCGAGGTGGTTAGACCTCGCACGCTCTAACGTGCGCTACGACGAGTGAGGGGGTCAACCGTCGCTGCGAACGCGGCCTCGTTTGGGCACTAAAGCCGGAGTCGTCATGCCCAGTGTGAGGCGCACCGCCGATAGATATAAAGCAAAGGGTATGCCAAACCCGCGAACCCGCTGGATCGGGGCTCGAGCGACCGCTCAACCACCTGTCGGTCGTTCACTGCCCTTTTAGAGTGCAAAAACGCGCCCGGCCGGCGTCTCCGGGGAGCAAGACTCGAGTCTCAGTCAGCGCTCCTAGGGCGTGACGGTGATCCAGTCCGTCACTCGACCGCCCTGCTTGTTGAGGATGCGGCCGAAGTAGGGTTGCAGCTTGTCCAGCACATCGACGGGGGGTCGTTTGGGATCCGGGGGCGCAACATATTCCGCCCATTCATCCGTGTATCCCCCACCCCACTCGCGCCCCTGCAATCTGGCGCCCTCGGGCGTGATCCCGACCAGGATCACCTGCGTGAAGTTGACCAGCACCGGTTTTTTGGCCGGCTCGCCGGTTATATACCCCCAGCCGCGCAGGTATTCGGGCAGGTCCTTGCGATAGGGGCCACCGGCTGCATGTGAGGAATCGTTGAGCGCGGGCCCCAGCACGATCAGGGCCTCCAGCCGCTCCGCGGCCGCCAGCTGGGTGAATTGCCGGGCCAGGTCCTTGGGCAGCCCCTTGGCCACGGAATTGTTGACGAAGTTCTCATCCCGATCGTGCATCAGTGCGTCAGTCGCCCCCAACGGCACGGGAACGAGCTCCAGCTGGGTCAGCCGCTGACTGACGGCATCGGCGAGCATCGAATCCACATTCCAGTTCAGCAGGTGTGTCTTGAAGAAGCTTTCTGACAGGACTTTGCTGGCGTGGAAGTGAGTCACTTCCGCATCCATCATGTTGACAATGCCCACGCGGGCACCCTTGTGCAGAATCAACTGAATCGGATCCTTGGCAACAGCGAACGGACCGGCAATGGAACCGGCCAGCAGCAGACAGGCAGCGAAAACCACCTTGTGCATGCGTCCCCCCCAATTTTTTAGTTGACACCCAAAGTCTACGTCGGCCGCCGTCCTGTAGATAGCCCTACTATGCACTGAAAGGGGGCGCGAGAACTGTTGTGTAGTGCTCAACTTTCCTGTAGGCCTGTCGTTATTCTCAAACGATGTCGAGATTGACTAAATACATGCCCGCCGTCGTGGGCTATCGGGAGAGGCTTGCTACTCTGCAGGGAGCGTGGGACAGCCTGGCGTTGCTATCACACCTGAGTGATGACGGTACCAACCTCAGCAACACGCGCGAGGCGTTTGAGTCGTTGGCGGCCGACCTGGTCACGCATCTCGAGACTGAAACTCACAAAAAGGCTTTGCTGGCCGCACGAGCCCGCGCCCAGGTGGCCATCGACATCCTCGTGCGCAACCTGTTCGAACGGACCGCCGACATCGGCTTCCTCGCCGCCGATGATGACATCCGCGCCTACGCGAGCGCGGCCCTATCAGACGGTACCGAAAAGGAATCGCTCGGCGCTGCTTCCAACTCGAGCCACCGCTCGATGCAGCAGCGGCTGGCAGAATACGTCTCCAAATACTCCGTCTATCAGAATGTGATCCTGCTCTCGCCGGAAGGGCGGGTCCTCCTCCAACTCGATGGCGGTCAGGCACCCGCGGCGAGCCGCGATCCCCTCATTTCCGCGACGTTGGCCACCGACGGTTACGTTGAAACATTCCGACGCACCGATCTCGTACCCGAGGCCCGCCGCGCCCTGATCTATTCCCAACGGGTGGCCGATGACGGCCGGGTCCTCGGAGTGTTGTGTCTGTGTTTCCGGTTGGAAGATGAATGCGAGGGCATTTTCGCCCGGTTGCGCAACCAGACCGACTGGACGGTACTCGCCCTTCTTGACGCCAACAACGAAGTCATCATCAGCAGCGACACGCAGCAGATGCCCGTCGGAGCAAAGCCGGCGGCTGATGAAACCGGCAATCTCCTGAGGTTCGCGGGCCGCGAGTTCCTGTCGGTGACCTGCAAGGCACAGCCGTATCAGGGTTACGCGGGACCGGCATGGCGGGGCCAGGTGATGATTCCCCTGGACCGCGCTTTCGAGGCCCAAGAGGGGTCTGAAGGAGCGAGCTGTGCAGCCGAGGTGCTGGCGGATCTGCGCGCAACGGCCACCCGGTTTTCAGCCGCCCTGCGCGAGATCCCGCGCAAGGCGGATGCCGTCCAGCGCGACCTCAACCGCTCCGTCTGGAACGGGAGTGTCAGGCTGTCCCTGGGCGCCGGCTCCAACGGCACCTTCGCCAAGGCCCTGCTGCGCGAGATCAGCAACATGGGCCGCAAGACCCAGGATGTCTTCGAGCGCTCCATTGAAGAGCTGCACGAAACGGTGGTCTCCTCGGTTCTGCACGACAGCCGCTTTCTGGCCTCGCTGGCCATCGAGCTGTTGGCACGCAACTTCTATGAGCGCGCCAATGACTGCCGCTGGTGGGCGTTGAATGGAACACTGAGCGGAAGGCTGTCCGGCGTGGAGGGTTGTACCGATGAAGCGGTCACTCAGCTCCTGCGTCACATCAACTCTCTGTACACCGTCTATCACGCCATCGTGTTGTTCGACAGCCAACGGCGGATCGTCGCGACCTCACGCCCCGAATATGACGCGATGTTGGGGGTCGTGATTGACGAAACCTGGGCCTCCGATGCCCTCGGTGCTTCCGGGACACAGGCCTACGGCGTGTCAGAGTTTCATCCGAGCCCGCTCTATGACGGGCGGCCAACCTACATCTTCGCGGCCGCAATCCGGGGCGCCGGCGGGCGAGCCAGCGGAGGTATCGCGGTTGTGTTTGATACCGCGCCGCAACTTTCGGCCATGTTGCAGGATTCGATCCCCAAGGATGACAGCGGCCAGCCACAGGCCGGCTGCACAGCCGTATTCCTGGACCGGGATCTGCGCATCCTGGCCTGCAGCAACCCGGCTATCGATGTCGCCAGGCTCGGATGGGTACGCGAGAGCGCTCGCACGGGCGAAGCGCAGGTCATGCGCATTGGCGACGAATACCATTCTGTAGGTGCAAAGCGCGATACCGGCTATCGCGAGTACGAAGGCCTGGGCGGTTATGCCGTTGTGCTGATGCCGCTGGGCCGAATTTCGGAGCAGACCACCACGCGCCGGCTGCTGACGCAACGAGCTGCCGCGCGCCAGGAAGGTGCCAGACAGGAACTGGTGGAGCTGGCTACCTTCGCCGTGGGTGAAAACTGGTACGCCCTCCCAACAGCCCACGTCATCGAGGCGGTGGATGCGCGCTCGCTCCAGTCATTGCCGAAGACGCAATCCTGGTGTGCCGGTTATCTCATGTTCGGCGGCGAGCCGATCGTCGTTGCCGACATGGCGCGATTGCTGGGGGCCACCAACATTGAGACGCCCCGGATGGCGATCGTCATCCGACCGCCCGGACAAACGCGACCATTCGGATTACTGGTGGAAGCGCTCGGCGACATTCCGGAGGTTGCGCGCGATCGCCTTCTGAAGATCGACACCTTGCGCCATGAGGACACCTCGATGCTGGTTGAGTTTGCCCTCGAGGTTGCGGACCCTCGCGATCCCATGGTGATGGTGCTGAATACACAGCGCCTGACGAATCTTCTGCGCGGCGAGCCTCTCGAGGCAGCCGCGGCATAACGCACCGCAGCATCGAATACTCTACCGCCCGGCTCCCGCGGGTTTATGCTTCCACGCAACTGCGCGGGATGCGAAGGCGGTTGTCCATTGCTCACTTCATCGCGAACCTCCGCCGTTCACGGCGAGATGGCGGATCGTTTCAGGGAATTTGACTGGGCCTCGACACCGCTGGGGCCCGTGGACCGCTGGCCCGAGAGCTGGCGGCATGCCGTCAACATCATCCTGGACTCCAGCTTTCCCACCGCTCTCGCGTTGGGCTCCGAGCACGTCTACTTCTACAACGACGCATTCATACCGCTGGCGGGACCCTCGCGGCACCCGCAGGGGCTCGGCACGCCTGTGCCGCTGGCGTGGAAGGAAATCTGGACAGCCATCCTCGCTCATCGCTTCGAATACGTTTTGAGCACCGGGATGCCGACCTTCGAGGCGGACTTGTTGATGCCCCTGGAGCGCAGCGGCTACCTGGAAGAGACCTTCATTACGTTCTCCTTTGCCGCGCTTCGCGACACGCAGAACAAACCCAACGGCATCTTCTGTACCGCGATCGAAACCACCGCGCGCGTCATCGCCGACCGGCAGCTCGTGTGTCTGCGGGCCCTGGCTGCTCAGGGATCCACGGCTGAGACACCGGAAGCAGCCTGTCAGGGTGCTGTGACTGCGCTGGAGGCAAACCCGCGGGATGTCCCGTTTGCCCTTCTCTATCTGCTCGACAAGGGTGGCAAACGCGCGCGACTCGCGGGAACTGTCGGACTCGAGTCAACTCCGGACTCAGTGCCGGCCAGCGTCGATCTCGGCGACGGACCGGACCTCTGGAAACTTTCAGCTGTCGCAATGACCCGTGCTCCCGTTTCCATCAACGCTGTCCAGGGTCTCATCGCGGGGTCTTTGCGGGTTGCGGAGGTGATTCCGGAGCACGCGGTTGCGTTGCCGATAGCCAGCCGCGGGGATTCCCAGATCACGGGAATCCTCATCGCAGGCGCCAATCCGATGCGGCCGCTGGAGGAGTCGCGGACTTTTCACACGCTGATCGCGGGTCACCTGGAAACGGCCCTTTCCAATGCACAGGCCAAACAGTTTGAACGGGAGCGGACCCAGGCACTGGCCGAGCTGGATCGTGCCAAGACACTGTTCTTCAGCAATGTCAGCCACGAGTTGCGAACACCGCTGACCCTCCTCCTCGCCCCACTGGACGAGGTGTTGCTGGGAAACAAACTCGACCCTTCCGACCGGGAGGGATTGGAGCTCGCCCGCCGCGGCGGCAGGCGTCTGCAGAAGCTGGTGAACTCGCTCCTCGAGTTCTCCCGCATCGAGGCTGGTCGCATCGAAGCTTCCTACGAACCCGTTGATCTGGCTGCGCTCACGAGCGATCTCGCCAGCATGTTTCGTTCGGCTTTCGAGCGCGCTGGCATTACATTGACGATCGACTGCGAGCCGGTTCCGGAACCCGTGTATGTGGATCGGGACAAGTGGGAAAAGATCGTACTCAACCTGATATCCAACGCGCTCAAGTTCACTTTCGCAGGCGCCGTACAGGTCAGCCAGCGGGTGGCCGAGGACCGGATTCAACTGCAGGTCCGGGACAGCGGCTGTGGGATTGCAGCCGAGGATCTGACTCGCGTTTTTGAACGCTTTTTTCGCGGCCGTCCCGCCCAGACCCGCACTCATGAAGGTACCGGCATCGGCCTCTCCCTGGTGCAGGAGCTGGTCAAGCTGCACGGGGGCCGTATTTCAGCGCGCAGCGAGCTCGCCAAGGGCACCACCATGACGGTGCTGATTCCCCGCGGAACCGCTCACCTGGATCCGGATCGGATCATTGCTCCCCGTCACACCGTGACGTCCCGCTCGGGCCTGCACGCGTTTGTTGACGAAGCGCTCGGATGGCTGCCTGAGGCGAACCCGGTATTGGAGCCTGCGCGCGAGGATCAGGCGCATGATCGCAATGCCAACATTCTGGTCGTGGACGACAACGCGGACATGCGTGGATATCTGTGCCGCCTGCTCGATCAGCGATGGTCGGCGCGCGGCGCCGCTGACGGCCTGGCGGCTCTCTCGAGCATCCAAAGGGACCCTCCCGACCTGGTCATCGCGGATGTGATGATGCCCCGGCTCGACGGTTTCGGATTGCTCCGGGCGTTGCGGGCCGACGCCGCGACGGCGCAAGTGCCGGTCATGTTGTTGTCGGCGCGTGCGGGTGAAGAAGCCTCTGCCGAAGGCCTGCGAGCGGGCGCCGATGACTATGTAATCAAGCCATTTTCAGCCCGGGAGCTCATCGCCCGGGTCGAATCGCGGCTCAGCCAGGCCCGGCTGCGGGCAGCGGAACGACACGGGCGCGAGGCGGCGGAAAAGGCAAATCAGGCGCGCGATGAGTTCTTCGCCATGCTGTCGCACGAGCTGCGCACACCGCTCATGGCGGTGTTGGGCTGGACCGCGCTCCTGCGCGGCAACCGCCTGGGGACACAGGATGCGGCATACGCGATCGACATCATCGAGCGCAATGCCCGGACCCAGCGGCGCATGGTCGATGACCTGCTGGATGTGTCGCGAATTGTCACCGGACGGCTGCGGATCGATGCCCGGCCCATTCCATCGCTGGCGCCGGTCCTCGCCATGGTTGTCGATTCTTTCAAGCCCGTTGCCCACGCCAAGGGCCTCACTGTTGCAACCACTCTGGGAGAGGATGCAGGGCCTTTATTCGCAGATCCGGAACGTCTGCAACAGGTCCTGTGGAATCTGCTTTCAAACGCCATTCATTTCACCCCGCCCGGCGGCACGATTACAGCTGAGTGCACGAGGAAAGACCAGCACGTTGTGCTGCGTGTGCGTGACACGGGACGAGGCATCAACCCCGATGCCGTGCCCCATATTTTCGAACGTTACTGGCAAGCAGGAACGACGCCTCGCAAACAAGGGCTGGGCCTCGGTCTCGCGATCGCACACAAGATCGTGGAGTTACATTTCGGCACCATCGAAGCCCACAGTGACGGAGAGGGTCGCGGATCATTGTTTACCGTCACTCTGCCGGTTGCCACGACAGTTGCGCCGAGCGTGCCGGCAGTTACCGAGTTTGAACCGTTGGCCGCCGCCAGCGCCCGCATCATCGATGCTGCAACGGCGACGGCGGAACGTGACTCGGATGCGGCAATCGGCACTTCGCCCGCTCTGCACGTGCTCGGTATGACAACACCGCTGCGTGGGGCGAACTCGGACAATAATGAATCCTCACTGCGTATCCTGTTGGTGGAAGATCACGATGGCATCGCAAGGGCCTGCCAGCGACTGCTGGTCATTCATGGCCACGTGGTCATGCGCGCAGCCAGCGCCTCGAGCGCGTTGGCGGCGGCAGAGCGCGAGATATTTGATCTATTTATCTGCGACATGCGTTTGCCCGACGGCAGCGGCCTCGATCTCTTGCCGAGACTTCGCTCATGCTCTCAGAGTGTTGGGCCATGCAACACAACTCCAGCCATTGCCATCAGCGGGAGTGTTTATGAAGGTGATATTGCACGGTGCCTGGAAGCGGGCTTCGCCGCGCACGTAGCCAAGCCGTTTGACGAGCATCGGCTACTGGCCGTGATAGACCAGGTAATGAACCTCGGAATTGGGATCGGGGGCGTCCCTGCCCCCGTCCCAGCCCGTCATCGGTGATCTATAGAGCACCGCCGACATAGATCACCATCGTTATGCGCATCCATGGCGCACGACGGATCGATTGACGAGCTTGTCTCGACCTACACACTGGGCCGCTGCCACGCTGAGCCCACAGCCATCATGCGCGCCTGAGTGGTCGGCACAATTGGCCTAAGGTCCAATACGTGTGCTCAGCAGTTGCTGTGTTCCCGTTCCCACCTGACATCAACACCCGCGAGGGACGCGAGGTGTACGAGATCAACGACGGAGTTGGCGTTCATCTTGCGCATCATGCGCGAGCGATGCACCTTGATGGTTTTCTCGACGATGCCCAGCTCGGCGGCAATCTGTTTGTTGAGAAGCCCGGCTACAACTTTTTCAAACACCTGACGCTCGCGGGGCGTGAGCGTGTCGAGTTTCTCGGCGGCCGAGTGACGCGAGCTCCACATCGCCCGCACCGATGCATCAACCCGCAGAGCCTCCTCGACTGCCGTGAGGAGCTCACTCTCATCGACGGGCTTGGTCAGGAAGTTCACGGCGCCCGCCTTCATGGCCCGGACGCTCTTGGAGATATCGCCATTGCCGGTGAGAAAGATGATGGGACGATGGCAATCAGATGAAGCCAGCAGCTGTTGCAGCTCGAGACCGTTCAGTCCCGGCATCGCGAGATCGAGAATGATGCAGCCGCCGGAGAAGCGTGCCTCGCCGCTCACCAGGAACTCGCCGGCGGAAGCGAACAGGCGCGTGGTGTAGCCGGCCGATCGCAACAGCCGCGAGAGTGCTTTGCGCACATCGGCATCATCATCGACGATGTAAATGACTACGGGGATGGCGTTCACGGGTCTTTCCCGCCGTCCGGGCCTTCTTGCAACATCGCGCCGATGCGGCGAACTATGACCGCCGCGCGTTTATCATCCGTGATGATGTCGCCGAGAATTTCCCGAAGCTCCTTCAGGTCAACCGGATCGGAGGCAAGAAAACGCTGCGCCGCCTGAGCATTGCTCAGGATGGCCGTCAGCGGCTGGTTGAGCTCGTGAACCAGCGCAGCTAATACTGCAGGAGAGTCCGGCACGAAACACCACTCTCATCGGGCGAAAGTTGTCCGCCGTTCCATGATTTCAAAGGCAATGCATCTATCCCCGCGATGCACCAGCCACCGATTGTGCAGCGGGGGTGCGTGGCGCTCAAGAGGCGATCGGCTGCTCAAACGAAAAAATCAGGCAGCAGATCTTCCTCCCGCACGCCCTCGTGGCGGTACAGCGAAAGATCCGTCACTCCCGCACTGCGCAAGATGTCTTCATCGATGCAGAATCTGCCGGTAAATGCACGGCTGTCGGAACAGAAGATGGTGTACGCGGCATCCGCCATGATCTGCGGCTTGCGGACGCGCCGGCGCTCATTGTTGTCATATTTCGCCATCGCGATGCGCAACGCGGCGGTGTCGATGACCGTGCGCGGCCAGAGAGCGTTTACAGCGGTTCCCTGCGTGCGCAACTCACCGGCCAGGCCCAGTACGCACAGGCTCATTCCATATTTCGCGATGGAATAGGCAACGTGCGGCGCGAACCAGCGTTCTTCCATGTTGAGCGGCGGGGAAATCATCAGGATGTGACCGTTGGAAGAGCGCGCCAGATGCGGCAAACACAACTTGGAACACAGGAAGGTGCCCCGTGTGTTGATCTGGTGCATGAGGTCGAAGCGCTTCATGTCCGTGTCTGGCGTCAACGTGGGACTGATGGCGCTGGCGTTATTCACCAGAATGTCGATGCCGCCGAAAGTTTCCACCGTACGCGCCACGGCCTGGGCGACCTGCTCGTCGTTGCGGATATCAACGGCCAGAGGCAGTGCCTTTCCGCCGGCTGCTTCAATCTCGGACGCGGCTGTATAGATGGTGCCGGGCAACTTGGGATGCGGCTCGGTCGTCTTGGCTGCGATGGCGATATTGGCGCCGTCGGCGGCGGCTCGCAGGGCGATTGCAAGGCCGATTCCCCGGCTCGCCCCCGTTATGAACAGCGTTTTGCCCGCCAATGGGGCCGATCCGGAATGGCTCATTGCTGCACTACCCCTTTTTGCAGGCGCTCCCTATAACCAAAGAGAATTAGGCTAGGTCCCAGAACGCCCCCAGAACGGTCACGGTCCGGTAACATTCTGCCCTATGGAATTAATACAGGTGACTTTATCTTGGCTGCGATAGGAACGGAGCGGGTCCTGAACGTTCATCACTGGACGGACAACCAATTCACCTTCACCACCACTCGCGATTCCGGCCTGCGGTTTGAAAACGGGCAGTTCGTGATGGTGGGGCTCCACGTCGACAACAAGCCATTGCTGCGTGCCTACAGCATTGCCAGCGCGAACCACGAGGAGCACCTCGAGTTCCTGAGCATCAAGGTACCGGATGGTCCCCTCACTTCCCGTCTGCAGCACATCCGCAAAGGCGATGCAGTGCTCATCAGCCGCAAGCCCACGGGCACGTTGGTGTTGCATGATCTGAAGCCGGGTAAGCGCCTCTATTTGTTGAGCACCGGCACGGGTGCCGCGCCCTTCATGGGCGTCATCAAGGACCCTGAAGTCTACGAACGCTTCGAGAGTGTCATTTTCGTTCACGGCGTTCGCTGGGTTCGTGAAAGCGCGGTCGTGAAGCACAAGATCGAAGAGCTTCGCGAGCACGAGCTCCTCGGCGAGATGGTGCGCGAGAAGCTGCATTACTACCCGACGATCACCCGTGAGCCGCACCCGAATTACGGGCGGCTGACTACGCTCATCCAGTCCGGGAAGTTGTCTCAGGACCTGAACCTTCCGATGTTGGATGCCAGGGAAGACCGCGTCATGGTGTGCGGAAGCCCTGGGATGCTGGCGGACACCCGGCACCTGCTGGATTCCAACGGGTTCCATATCTCGCCGCACATCGGCGAGCCCGGCGACTACGTGATCGAGCGGGCTTTCGTCGAAAAGTAAGTCGCCTCGCACCGACAGGGGGCCCCGTTGCCCCCCGCCACGCTCCGCACTTTTGTCGTCTCTCTGTTTCGTGACGCCTGCACCCCGGCTTCGCCCCGCGGCTACGCCTTTACGGGACCGTCAACGCTCCCGTTCAGTTAACGTTGCAAAGGAGTAACGTAGATTTCTTCGCGGAATCTACTTGGTTCCACAGCATTCAGCTGTCGTTCAGACAACGCAACGAGGTCATCATGGACAACAAATCGCGTCGCCTCAATCCGGCCAGAGCCGCCATCGCAGGGCTCGCGTTGGCGGCACTTCCGATGTCTTCCTTCGCGTTCGTCTCTGTCGGTGTTTCCATCACTGTCGCACCCCCTGCTCTGCCGGTGTATGTGCAGCCCCCTTGCCCGGCTGTTGGTTACATCTGGACACCGGGCTACTGGGCTTACGGTGATGATGACTATTACTGGGTACCCGGCACGTGGGTGATGGCGCCCCAGCCTGGTTATCTATGGACTCCCGGTTACTGGGGCTGGGGTAACGGTCTGTATATCTGGCACGAGGGCTACTGGGGTCCTCACGTAGGTTTCTACGGTGGTGTCAACTACGGGTACGGTTACGGTGGTGTTGGTTTTGACGGCGGCTACTGGCGTGGTAACGCGTTTTACTACAACCGGTCCGTTGCCAACCTCGGTGGTGTACACGTCACCAACGTTTACAACAGGACGGTTATCAACAATTACAATGTAACTCGCGTGAGCTTCAACGGCGGTGAAGGCGGCGTGCGCGCACGGCCGAGCCCTCACGAGTTGGCTGCGGAGCACGATCGGCACGTTGCGTTCACTTCGATGCAGCGGAATCACGAGCATGCGGCGTTCAGTAACCACGATCTGCGTGCCTCGGTTAACGAGGGCAGACCCCGCATTGCTGCGACTCAGCGGCCGGGCTTGTTTACCGGCCATGGTGTCGAGACTGCGCGGGCTGGTGAGTGGCGCGGCCGTGGTGAGCACGGTGTGACGGGACACGGTCCGGAGGGTCGTTCTGGCAATGATCACGGTGGCCCGGGACGCGGTGCCGACGTGCATGCGGACCGTGGTGGCCAGGGGCGCGGCGGGCCTGAGCATGGTGGGCCTGAGCATGTGGCCAGCCACAATGATCGGCCAACTGGGGCTTCGGGCAGCGCCGAGGTGCGGGGTGGCACGGGTGGCGGCCGGGGACCTGAGAACCATGGTGGCCTCGGTGGTGAGCCGTCGCGCGCGGCGGGCCGTAATGATCGGCCGCCCGGAGTTGGCGGCGCTGAGGGACATGGCGCAGGCCCCGCCGTGCATAACGATCGGCCGGGTGGCGCTGCAGGCGCAGAGGGTCACGGTGGCCCTGCTATGCGCAATGACCGGCCGGGTGGCGTTGCAGGCGCAGAGGGTCACGGTGGCCCTGCTGTGCGCAATGATCGGCCGGGTGGCGCTGCGGGCGGTGGCAACCCCACTGCCGGTCGTAGCGACAGACCGGGCGGTGGCAACTTTCACGGTGGTGGCACCGCCGGCGGCGAGCCCGGTGCACATATGGCCGGACGGAACGACCGTCCGCCGAGCGCTGGCGGCGGTGGTGAGCCGCGCGGTGGCGGCCCGAGCGGCGGTGGTCAGCCGCACTCCTTTGCTGGCGGCCACAATGACCGCCCACCTGGAACCGGCAGCGCGGAGGTCCGCGGTGGTATCGGTGGCGGGCACACTGAGCAACCTCACGTGAATATGGATTCGCAGCGGAATGGTGGCGGATTTGCCCCTCACTCAGCTCCACAGCCGCGGGAGATGCATAACATGGCGCCGGCTCAACGGCCGAGTGCGCCTCAGCCGTCGGTTCGCCAGTTCAATGGTGGCGGTGGCGGTCAGCCAGCCGCGCGGCCGCAGATGCCGCAGATGGCGCCGCGTCAGGAAGCTGCGCCACATCCGCAGAGTGCGCCGCGGCCTGAAGTTCGTCGGGGTGGTGGCGAGCCGCGCGGGCAGGATGGTGGCGGCGGACGGCCGCAGCCTCAGGGCCGCGGCGGTAACGAGCACGGCCGGCGCTAACCCGCAACCGGCGCGAGAGGGACAGCGAAATGCATGGCCAAGTTAGCGGCGGATGGCCACAGCGCCGGCACGTGGGCATGGCGAGCTCCGGCCGGCGCTAGCTTGCAGCGGAGGACGGGCCACGGCGTGGTCGGCTGGCACTAGCTTGCAGCGGGGGACAGGCGACGGCGTGGTCGCCCGGCGCGCCGATCGGCGGTCACCCTACGCGCCGCCAACTACGCGGCGCTCGGGTGAAATGGCGTAGGGCCTTGCGGCGATTAGCGACGGTGCCAGCCGAAGCGCTCAGGTGACGCACACAACGACGCGCGATCGATGAGGTCGCGCGTCGCTTCGTTTGAGACCGGCCGAATTCAGCAGGCGATGGGATGCGCGCGAATGTAACCCCACTCATGGCAAGCTGACGGGCGCTACGCCACTAGTGCCAGGTGTCCGCCCGACATGGATCAGCTTTCACGCAGGGAATTCATCCAGACAGCCTTTGCGCTGGGGGCAACGGCGGCGATGGCCGGGGTGAGCGGCAAACCTTCTACGACAACTTGGCACGAACGACGCGACCTGTTTCCCGAGGGTGTCGCGTCGGCAGAACCCACCTTCGACAGCGTACTGCTATGGACGCGGTACCCCGCTGGCATAGCGACCAGCGTAGCGACACAACCCCACGCGACAGCGGCGGGACAGGCCGACCCAACGGCCGCCAATCAGGCGACCGCCCACGGCGGCGGCGCGGCAGGCTCAACAGCCGGCGTCCCAACTGGCACGTCCCAGACCACAGCGGCCGCCAACGACGCTGCGACCCAACCCCGACGGGCCAGCAGCCGCGGGGCTGGTGGATCCACGAGCGCGACTCTCACCGTTGAAGTCGCGACGGACCCTGCCTTCCGCAACGTCGTTGCCACATCGACCGCCAACGTCACAGCAGCAAGTGATTGGACCTGCCGCGTGCTCGTCGGTGGGTTGCAGCCCTCGCACGAGTACTGGTATCGCTTTACCGATGAACATGGCAACGGCAGCCGCGTTGGCCGCACACTCACGGCCCCCGCGGAAGCTGACACCCGACCTGTCAGGTTCGCATTCGTGAGCTGTCAGAACGCCAATCAAGGCGCCCAACACGCCTACCGGCGCATGATCTTCGAGGACGAGAAAGCCGCGCCGGCAGAGCGCCTCGGCTTTGTCCTGCACCTCGGCGACTTCATCTACGAGCTCGTCTGGTACCCTGAAGATCGCCCCCAGGGCATGTACGACCGCCGGTTGCGCGACATCGTGCGCTACGAGCACGGCGAGAAAATCAGCGACTTCCACATTCCCACCACGCTCGATGATTATCGCGCCGTGTATCGCGCGTATCTGCACGATCCCGATCTGCAGGATGCGCGCGCCCGCTGGCCCTTCATCAACATGTGGGACAATCACGAATTCTCCTGGCTCGGCTGGCAGGGAATGCAGGACTTTCAGGGGAAGACGCGCCCCGCGCAGACACGCAAAGTGGCCGCCAACCAGGCCTGGTTCGAATATCAACCTGCCCGCGTCACACAGCCAGGCGCGGGTACCCTGGAGAGGTTCAATCCACCCGAGGTACACGACGCGCCTATCGTGAAGTTCGATGACGACGGCTTCGGGCAAGAGGCCAACAACGTCGCCGCCGTCGACAGCCTGAGGGGATATCGATCAGTCCGCTGGGGCCGCAACGTCGATCTCATCATCACGGACCAACACAGCTACCGCTCGCACGAGCCGACGACTCGTGCCGAAGCCAGCGCGCTCGATGACAAGGACTTCCCGGATCTGCTCCCCGAAGAAGTCATGCAAACTCTCGACGCCGGCCGCGAATCCAACGGCGGCCAACCACCGTCGTTCATTGAATTCGGCACCACCCGCGTAGCCAACTTCTGCCGGAACGACCCACCGCAGACGATCCTCGGGCGCAAGCAGAAGGCATGGTTTCTGGAGCGCCTGCGAACCTCACAGGCAACCTGGAAAATCTGGGGCAACACCGAAGGCACGCTCGATACCCGGACGGACCCGCAGAATCTACCCATGGGTCTCACAAAATCCTGGCCGGGAGCCGGTTACGCCGTATTCGGTGGCGGTGGCGATCACAGCACCGCGTACCTGGAGCGGGCTGAGATCTACGACTTCGTGCGCAAGCACGACATCACCGGCTTTGCGACCGTGGCCGGGGACCGACATAGTTTCTGGGCAGGGCTGGCGGCGAAAGCCCTGCCGCCGCAGCCATTCGAACCGGTTGGAATCGTGTTTGTCACCGGCTCGATTTCCGCGCCCGGCCTGGTCGAAGCTCTCGAGCACAAGTTCCCCGCGGATCATCCGCTGCGCGCCCTGTATGTCTCGGACTCTCCCGCGAAGGCCCGGGTGGTCAACATGCTATTGAAGCACGGGGTCAGATCGTGTCTCGACTATCATCGCAGCAAGGACATGGCGCAGGCTCGCAAGCTCTCAAACCCGCAGTTGGCTCCCCACCTGTCGTTTATCGACATGGGCGGGCACGGTTACGCCACGGTGCGCGCCACCAGCCAGAGCTTCGAAACCGAGTTCGTCTGCATTCCCCGGCCCGTGGAAAGAATTGAGCGCCCCGACGGCGGCCCCCTGTTGTATCGGGTGGCCCACCGTGCACAATTGTGGGCTAAGGACGGGCACCCCCGGCTCGAGCAGACCGTGCTCGAGGGGCATCCCGAATTCAGTCTTTGAGAAGCGCAAAAGGCCTGACATGTTGTACACGATTCTCTGCTATCACTCGGAAAAAGCGGTCGGAAGCTGGACCCCCGCGCAGGATGCGGCGGTGATGGAAAAGCTCGCCGGCATCCAGACTAAGCTGGCGCAACAGGGCAAGTTGGGCCCAGTGGTACGGCTGATGCCGACCCGCACTGCCAGCACGCTGCGAAAGGAACCGACGCCCGTCGTGTTGGACGGCCCCTTTGCCGAAACGAAGGAGCAGTTGCTCGGTTTCTATGTCGTTGATGTCCCGACGCAGGAAGATGCCGAAGAGATTGCCCGCGAGCTCGCCGCAGTCAATCCCGGCGGCGGCTGTTATGAGATTCGGCCCGTCATGATCATCAATCCGGTGCACTCCGGGCTGCTGCCCTCCAGCGCGGCTGCGCGCGCGGGCTAACGCGAGCGCTTTCCGGGTTTCGCGGGCGCCGGCACTGACGGTGCGGCGCCCCTCACCTCGAAGGCATTACCGCGATTGACGACACAACGGCCTCTGCCTTTTCGGGTGCAAACTCGATGACGAGCGCACCGTCGTGAGCGGAGGCGTTGACCGTCTTCTCCACGCCTTTCAACTTCCCGCCGGCGGCGGCGAAGACGTCGAGCTTCTTCAGCAGCAGCTTGCCGTTCACTGAGACATTGAAAACGCGCTCGCCCGCTGCCGAGGCTGTTGGCTCGACGAACCGCAGAGTGACTTTGTATTTGCCGTCAGGAACCGGCAGGCGGTAAGAGAACGTGCCGATACGGTAGCTGTTGAACAGTTGCGGGTCGGCGGCCTCGACATTGACGCGCTTCTCGCTGGCCGTGTCGGGCGGGTTCACGCCCTTACCCTCTCCGCCCGAGAAATACATGTCTGAGCCGTAGCGCTGGTGATCGGCCGCGACGTAGCCGGTCAGGTCCCCAGCCTTGATGTGAACCTCTCCCGGTTTCCCCGCGTACGTCCACTGCAACGAGTCGCTGACCGCAGCCCCGCCAATATCAGCGGTGGCCTGCAGGTTGTTCGAACCTGATTGCAAGTGCACGGCACGCCACAGGCAGATGCCGTCAGCACAGGCGGCGGCACCCACATCCTGCCCGTTCAGCGACAGATGCACCTGAGAGGCGTTGCTGTAGGCCTTTACATCGAGCACTCCATAGGCACGGTCTACATACCGCCGCCCGACGAGATGCAATGTCGGTTGCGAGCTCCAGTTGGCGCGATAGAAGTAAAATGCGTCCTTACGAACCTTGCGGTCACGACTGACGAGCCCTTTCTCATTGACGTCCGTCAGATCCCCTTCCCTTCGGGAATCGCTCGAGAAATCGAACATGTTCCAGATGAAGGCGCCCCAGAGGTACGGTCGCTGCTTCAAGATGGCCCACGAGGCCTCGTGGTAGAGGTTCTGGTATTCCTCGGGGTGCGGCCGGCCATGGGGGTTGATGGGACCGCCGTTGGGATCGTCGCTGTGCTGAGTAAGTGCCGCTCCAGCGCCATATTCGGATACTGACATCGGCGTCCGCGGATGCCGTGCATGGGCCTTATCCAACATCGGGCCCAGGTCGGCAAAGTGACCCGTGTACCAGCCGAAGTAACGGTTGTAACCAACCGTGTCGGCCAGACCTACGATGGGATCCCGCTGAGTGTTGCCTTCGACTTCGCAGCAATCCGCGAATGTGGTGGGCCGATCGGGATCCTGAGACTTCGCGAGCGCGTTCAACTCCTTCAGCAGCGAGGCGGGGCGGCTGGGGCCCTTCACTTGCGTTGGAGTCAAATCGATTTCGTTGGCGATGGACCACAACGCGACGGACGGATGGTTGCGGTTTTGTTGAATCAACTCCAGCAACTGCTGGCGGGCATTGGCCGAGAACGCGGCATTGGCCGGCGTACCGTCGAAGGAAACTTTGTTCACCAGGGGGATCTCCGCCCACACGATGATGCCCTTGGCATCCGCTACCTCGTAGGAGCGTTGATCGTGCTGGTAGTGAGCCAGGCGCGTGGCATTTGCACCCAGGTCGGCGAGGATGGCGAAGTCTTCCTCCTGGTCCGCGTCGGAGACCGCCCACCCTTTGACCGGGCGATCCTGGTGCATCGAGGCGGCCTTCAGGTACTGGTGCTCGCCATTCAGGAAGAACCCTTGGTCGGGATCGAATTTGATCGTGCGCAAGCCCAGCGGCTGGCTGACGCGATCGAGCACGGCTCCCTTGGCCGACCTGAGGGTCACTACGGTGCGATACAGATAGGGATCGCTGAGGCCGTTCCACAGGTGGGGGTTGGCAATGTTCAGGCTCGATTGCAGGACCGAGACGGCGCCCGCTGCAATGGGGCCGGCGTCGCTGGTAGTGGAGGCAACTACTTTGTCGTCTGCTGCGAGGATGGCTGTCTCAACGCGCAGCCGCTGGGGCTTGCAATCGTTGTTGGTCACCCGGGAGGTGATCTGCACAGTCGCCGCATCAGCCTGTATCGCGGACACCCTCTCATAGATGCCCGGGCCACCAAAGTCCAACATGTCGATATGGACCGGTCGTGTGACGATCAGGGACGCATTCCGATAGATTCCGCCGAACATGAAAAAATCGCCCGATAACGGGGGGACGTTCGCGGTCGCGGTACCCGGGGCTGGACGAGTGTTGTCGGCCTCGACCACCAACAGGTTGTCACCGGACGGATTCAGGGCTGCCGTGGCATCGAAGCGGAATCGGGCGAATGCACCTTCGTGCCTGCCCAGGAAGTGCCCGTTCAGCCAGACATTGGCAACGGTGCTGACGGCGTCGAACTGAAGAAAATAGTGGCTGCCCTTCGGAGCGGCGGGCGCCCGGAACTTCAGTCGATACCAACCGGTACCCTGGATGTTGTTTGATTCGGGCGAGCGCTCGTACCCTTCGTTGCCAATGCGATTCCAGGTGTGAGGCACCGTGACCTGATCCCACCCGCTGTCATCAAACTGGGGCGCCTCGACGCCGGTGAGGCCCGCGGCTTGCTTGAAGTGCCAGCCGTTCGCCAGCGGCATCTGCACGCGGACCGCGGCATCACCGGCGCCGGCCGAATCACCTGGCGCGGAGGTCCCCGCTGCCGCATGCACACCCGCCAGCGCCATAACGGCGAGCACCGCAGCGCGCAGCCGCACATTACCGCCAGCCACGCCGGCAGCCAGCCTGGATACCAACATCATCGCCCCCTCCAATGCGTCTACCAATTCGTCATCGTGCCATCTTCCAGCCGGTTCACCGGCAGGTAGGCGCGTTGGTATGGATACTTCGCCGCCAACGGCTCATCGATATCAACACCCAGGCCGGGCGTATTACCCGGGTGCAACGACCCCTTGGAGAACGTGTAGGCATGCGGGAATACCGCATCGGTCTCGACCGTATGCCGCATGTATTCCTGCAACCCGAAGTTGGGAATCGACAGATTGAAGTGGAGCGCCGCGGCCATGCAGACCGGCGACAGGTCGGTCGCACCGTGGCAGCCGGTTTTCACCGCATACAGATCCGCGAGGCTTGCAATGCGGCGCAGGTGAGTGATACCGCCGGCATGCACGACAGTCGTGCGGATGTAGTCGATCAACTGCCCTTCAATGAGATCCTTACAGTCCCAGATGGTGTTGAACACTTCGCCAACGGCCAATGGCGTGGTCGTGTGCTGGCGAATCAGGCGAAAATGGGCCTGGTTCTCGGCGGGTACCGCGTCCTCCAACCAGAACAGCCGGTACGGTTCGAGGTCCCGCCCGAGCCGAGCCGCTTCGATGGGTGTCAGGCGATGATGCACGTCGTGCAGCAGGTCAACCTCCCAACCCAACGCCGCGCGTGCAGCTTCGAACAGTCCGGGAACTGAAGGCAGATACTTGCTCGTCGACCAGCGATTCTCCGTTGGTAACGCGCCGTCGGCGGGCTCGTAGAACATCTTGTCCCGGGAAACTCCGTAGGTGGACGGCAATCCAGGCACCCCCGACTGCAACCTGACAGCCGTGTATCCCATCTCCCTGTAGCGCTTCGCCTCCGCGATGGTCTCGTCGATCGTCTGGCCATTGGCATGCCCATAGACGCGCACGCCGTCGCGGCAAGCTCCGCCCAACAACTGGTACAGCGGCATCCCCGCCGCCTTGGCTTTGATATCCCACAGGGCCATGTCGACAGCGGCGATGGCCGTCATCGTGACTGGACCGCGCCGCCAATACGCGCCCCGATACAGGTACTGCCAGATGTCCTCGATCTGGTGGGCATCGCGGCCGATGAGAGTCGGAATAATGTGATCGGTGAGATAGCTGGCAACCGACAACTCGCGGCCATTGAGCGTGGCATCGCCGAGACCGTATACCGTGCTCGATCCCGAGCCCGTCTCGATCTTCAGAGTGACGAAATTGCGTCCGGGACAGGTTACGATCACGCGCGCGCCAGTAATGGGGAGCCTGGCCGCTTTGGACTGGATATCCGACATGTAATGGATTCTTCTCGGGGAGGTTTTTGGTAAGGCCAGTTCAGCGCATTGCCGGCGGCCAGTCAAGGCTGGAGTCACCCACCTGGCCGGACTTTTGATAAATTGGACTGACCAGTTATCGCGGCCGGCCGGAACGCGGCCGCCGCAGCCTGCCCGCCCCCCGCGGCCTGCACAGTCGCCCGGCTACGAGCCCGGCTCGGGCAATCGACCGCAGTGTGCATCAGGAATCGGTGGCCAATGATTGGTCTGACCACGTAATATCAACCGCAATACTGGTGATCCCTTCCCCCATGGCCGACACCCGCAGACTCTACGAGCAGATCGCGCAGAAGCTGGCGCGCGACATCGCCACCGGACGGTACGAACTGGGACAACGCCTTCCCTCGGAACGCGAGCTCGCCCAAACGTTTTCGGTTTCGCGACCCACGGTCCGCGAAGCCATCATTGCGCTGGAGCTGGACGGGCTCGTAGATGTCCGCACGGGTTCCGGCGTCTATGTCATGAACAAGAAACCGCCGAGCGGCAAAGCCGGCGCCACCGACATAGGCCCCTTTGAGCTCCTAGAAGCACGCCGCTCCATTGAAGGCGAGGCTTGCGCATTGGCCGCTTCCCGAATCGACGAGAGCCAGCTCGTCGAGCTGGAGGTGCTCATTGCGGAGATGTTCGACGAGAACGAGCACGATGTCGTGAAGAGCGAGGATGCGGACCGGCGCTTCCACGAGCTGATTGCCCGTGCTACTCAGAACAGCGGCATGATCGCCGCAGTCCAGATGCTCTGGGACGCCCGCACCCGGTCTCCGCAGAACCGTTCGATGAGCGCCAAGGTTCGAGCCAAAGGCGTGAAGCCGCGGATCGACGAACACACTGCCATTGTTGACGCATTGCGCCGGCGTGATCCCGACGCGGCACGCGCAGCCATGCGAGATCACCTCTCCCGGGTCATCGGCGCCTTGTTGGAGGCGACTGAATTCGAAGAGATGGAAAGGGCAAGAGCACACATCGCGGAGCAACGGCGTCGCTACGCGCTCGCAAAATAGAGCCATGAGCCAATCGCATTCAAAACCGGGCTGTTCACACCTGGGCGGCATCAGAAAAGTCACCCCGAGCGCGCTCGGCTGCGAGGAGTGTCTGAAGACCGGCAGTCCCTGGGTTCACCTGCGGATCTGCCGGACCTGCGGTCATGTCGGCTGCTGTGACGACTCACCCAACCGGCATGCCCACAAACACTTTCACGCCACCCGGCATCCCATCATCGAGGGCTACGATCCCCCGGAACACTGGGGCTGGTGTTATGTGGATGAGTTTGCCTTCGATCTGTCGGATGACCCCACCGCGCAGAAAGGCCCGATCCCGAAGTTTGTCTGAAGCCGCCGGCCCGGCAGGTGCGCACGGGCGCGGCAACGATGACACTTCACCGGGTCGTGCCGCTGATGGCAATCTCCACCTGGTCGCCGCCAGTCCAGAATCCATGCGGCAAACCGAACTCGGAGCGCCGGATGCGCCCGCGAGCGGCAAACTGACACTCGCCGCCGGCCGGGCAGTTGAGAAAGGTTACCGTCAGCACGACGGGCCGGGTGACGCCGTGGAGCGTGAGATCACCACTCGCCAGGGCGTGCAGCTCATCAACCTCGATGTGGCTCGAGTGATAGATCATCCGCGGATAGCGCGCGGCATCGAGCCAGTCGGCCGATCGCAGCCGCTCATTCCAACGCGCATCATTGCACTGCAGGGAGGCTATCCCAACGCTCACATCCACGCGGCTGTGCGGTCCACTGCGATCCAGAACAAACTCGCCGCTGATATCCGCAAAGTGTGCACTCGCGAACTGAAAGCCCAGGTGTTGGACCACGAAGGAGACCTGGGTATTGGTCGAGTCCAGGCTGTGCTGCTCGGCGGCCTGAGTCACGCCTGCAACCAGCAACAGCATCCATCCGACGATCGTTCCAGCTGACATCCGCGCCCACTGCTCTCCTTCCTGCAAAGTGAGTAGGCTGCCACAGGTTGCGGGTTCAGTTACTTTCGTGCGCCCCTGGCGAGAATTCGGGCGATCTCCGTATCGCCCAGGGCACGCAGCCGCTCGGTGTCGCCCGTGGGCCGGCGGATCTCCACCTCGCGCCAGACCTTTTCGGGACGATAGGCCATGCTCAGGATCTCCTGCCGCGCCTCGGTCAACTGCTTCTTCAGCAACGGCTGCAACAGGCGCATCGGCTCGACGGCCTGCTTCTCCGACTCGGACTCTGCCAGCTCCACATCGCAGTGAACGCGGAAGAAGTCCGTATAGCGTTCCTGGTAAAGCAGCAGCGGCTCGGCAAACGCGCTGTCCTTCATCAGGCGCCGGGCGAGGTGATGCGAGCACCAGTAGCTGGAGGCTCCCCGAACGTAATTGCCATGCTCCGCTATCAACGAGGCGGCGTAGTCCCTGAGCGAATGGAACATTGCCATCAGCTTGTGCCGCTGCTGCCGGGTGAGCTCCCGTTCCTGCAGATATTCGAACACCGCCTTACGATGCAGCAGGGTCAGAGCGGTGGAGCGCAGCGCCACGACCTGACGATCGAGGTACCGATGGGCCGATACACGTCGCATGAGTTGGAAATGCTCGGACTCCCAGCGCCGGTAGGTTTCCGGGTGGGCCAGGAGCCGCGAAGCCACCAGCATCTGGGCGGGCGTGCCAGACTTCGCCGACTCGGCGATGCACAGCTCCGATTCCTCCATGAGGCGCGCCTGGTTGATGCCCTGGATGCGCAAACAGCCCTCAGTCGTAATATGTCAGCCCGGACCGGGGAGTGTGCGCCGCAGGGTGGACGAATTACAACTTTAGTCTCAATCTGGAGCGGCGACGGTGCGGGTCTTGCTCCCCATCCCTCGATCCAGTAATAAATAAAAATGAAATACGAATCCAGCGTGGGCGGAAGCCTCGGCGGCAATGCAGCACCTCAACCGCTGCTTGCGGGCGTCGAGCTCGGCGGCACCAAGTGTGTCTGCATTCTCGGGTCGGGCCCTCAGGACGTGCGCGCGCAGGTCTCCATACCGACGGGACAGCGCGATTCCACGCTAGACCGGATCAATTCGGTGCTGGATGGCTGGCGTGACACTCACGGACCTTTCGAAGCCCTCGGCCTCGCCTCCTTCGGACCCATCGATCTGCGTCCGCAGTCAAAAACTTTCGGGTACATCACCTCCACCGTGAAACCCGGGTGGGAAGGCACTGACGTCTTCGGCCGGTTGGGCGGACACCGCAAACTACCGGTGCAAATCAACACCGATGTCAACGGCGCGGCACTCGCCGAGGGACGCTGGGGCGCGGCGCGCGGACTGGATGATTTTGCATACATTACGGTGGGCACCGGCATCGGTGTTGGGTTGATTGTGTCCGGGCGACCCGTGTTCGGTTGCAATCACACGGAGCTGGGCCATATCCGCATCGCCCGTCTCGCCGGCGATATATGGCCCGGCATCTGTCAGTTTCATGGGGATTGCCTGGAAGGGCTCGCCTCCGGTCCCGCTATTGGCGCGCGCGCGGGCATGCCGGGAGGCGACGTTCCGGCCGACAGCCCGGTGTGGGAGCCTGTCACCCACGCACTGGGACAGTTGCTCCATACCATGCTGCTGGCAACCGCGCCGAAGCGAATTCTGATAGGCGGCGGTGTTGTTGGAGGCCGTCCCGAGCTGCTGACGCGAATTCGGGCCCAGTTTGTCAAGAGCCTGAACGGTTACCTGGATCTCGAGGACTTGACGGGCTCAGTTGATCGCTACGTCGTGTCTCCGGGCCTCGGAGCCCTCGCCGGCCCCCTGGGCGCCCTGGCCGTGGCCGCGGATGCCGCCTCTGTCGCAAACAAACGGACCGGTTGCTGATAGGATGCGCGCATTCCCCTGGCATACACATAGGAGCATGCATGCGTCTGGATGCGGTATCGGTTGGTCGTGATCCACCCAATGAAGTGAACGTGGTGGTGGAAGTTCCTGTTGGCGGCGAGCCGATCAAGTACGAGATGGACAAGGCCTCCGGCGCCCTCATTGTCGATCGCTTTCTGTATACCGCCATGCGATATCCGGGCAACTACGGCTTCATCCCGCACACCCTGTCGGATGATGGCGACCCATGTGACGTTCTCGTTACCAACCAGCGCGGTGTCATTCCGGGAGCGGTCCTGGCGGTCCGTCCGGTCGGTGTGTTGAAAATGCAGGACGAAGCCGGTGGGGATGAAAAGATCATTGCCGTGCCGGTACCACGCCTGACACGCCGTTATGAGAAGGTTCACAACTACACGGACCTGCCCGAGATCACCGTCAAACAGGTGCAGCACTTCTTCGAGCACTACAAGGACCTCGAGTCCAGCAAGTGGGTGAAGGTGACGGGTTGGGGTGACGCCGCGGAAGCCCGCAGCTATATTGAGCACGCAATCGAGCGGGCCAGACAGGCCAAGGCCGCTGCCAACAAGACCTGACAAAGGTTACAGCTGTAACCATACAGCGTTCTTACAGACTCACAACTGTGATGTTGGGGCAAAGGGGGCCGTTTCAATACCCCTAAATGAGTACCGCGGGGGACTCTCCTGAAATGTGGCGGCGCGGCGTGGAATTCGTAGACTACGCCGCGCTAACTAACGGAGAGAAATTCATGGATACCCTTGTTGCACTCGAAATCGGCGCCACCGCGGTGCTGTTGGTTGCTCACCTCGTGATCGTCGTACGTAACCGCTTCAGCTCGCGCGCTTAACCGCCTCGATCAGTCGCTCAACGCCATTCGCGCGCTGAGTTGACTCGCGTACCGCCCTGGTACGCAACAATCGTGGGCTGGCATCGCGATCCGCCGATCAGGCCCCAATACCGCACGCATCGACTCCGCACCACCTCCGAGCCAGGCACGTACAGCCGGCGGCGAGAGGACGGGCGGGCATGCGGCGCGGGTGGCCGTTCGGGGTTGGCTGGTTGCGCTACCGGTGACATAATCCTGCATCGTCCGCCGGAGCGCCGTTCAATGAGACCATTGTTCGTGTTGGTGGCCTGGTTTTTACTTTTGATCCTCTGCTGGCCCGTCGCCGTCCTGGCACTGGTCCTGTGGCCACTGATGTGGCTCATTTCACTGCCGTTCCGGATAGTAGGCATCACATTCGAAGCCTTGTTCGCGTTTCTACGCGCCATTCTGCTGCTACCCGCGCGACTGCTGGGTCACCGCGGCGTCTGAGCGCAGGTAGGAAGGGCCGGCGGTCTCCAGGAGCCTGTCTGGCTCCTAGAACGGACCGTCGACCTGGAACATCGCGCGGATGGTCCACTTCGCGATGAGGTAGATCAGCGCGACCTGGGCCGCAAAAATCAAATAGCCTGCCACCGTCAGGCCGATCTGCGCGCGCCGCGTCGGAGCGGTCACGATCCTGGCGCTGACGAGCGCATGGGTGAGACCGCGGACACCCGCGTAGGACAGATGGCCGAGGACGGCGCCTGCCGCGAACATCCCCACTACGAAGAACACCGGCGTCTGCCAGGAAAACAATCTCGCTTCGGGCTCGGTGTTATAGAGCAGAGTCCCGGCGACGATCCAGACAATGGCCGCGAAAGTGCCATGGCTCGACTTCATCGTGTCATCAATATCAACGGGTAGCCTGTTTCGAACCTTCAGTCTAAGCGGTTTTTGTGTCCGATGGGCACATCCTGACCGAAAAGCAGCTCAGGCAGCCGCGCCATGTCAGTGAAGGTGTCGGCCGCTCCAGCGGCGCGCAACAGCCGCGCCGGCGTATGAGCACTGTATCCATACACCCGCATCCCCGCGGTGACACCGGCACGAACGCCCGCCGGACTATCTTCGATTACCGCACAGCGCGCAGGTTCCACACCGCACTTCGCCGCCGCGTACAAAAAGATATCGGGCGCCGGCTTGCCATTGGCCACCTCGGTGGCACTGAACAGTCTGTTGCGGAACCGGGGCAGCAGCCCCGTCGCCCCGAGCGTGGTGGTCATTTTCTCGTGGCCGCCGCTCGAAGCCACGCAGCAGGCCACCGGCAGCGAGTCGAGCACCGCTTCGACCCCCGTAACGGCCTTCACCTGCTCGCGCAGCGCCGCCAGTGAGCGCAGTTGAAATTCGTCGCGAAAGGCGGCCGGCACGTCGTGGCCCAACATGCGGCCGATCTCGTGCCAGCAGTGTTGCATGGAGCGGCCCACGAAGTGCTCAAACAGATAGTCGATGGTGAGAGGCAGGCCGATATCCTGCAGCATTTGGGCAAATACCCGGTTGGTGATCAGCTCACTGTCAACCAGCACGCCGTCGCAATCGAAAATGACCAGTTGCACCTGCGCGGACGGAACGCAAGCCCGGCCCGAGTGTTTCATTCTCATGGCAGACTCATCCGATACCCCTACTCCATCACTTCTCGCCCATGGCGCGGAGCAACTCAGCCTCGTCACCGTGGAAACCTATAACGCGGAGCTGCGTACCTCCGACGGGTTCATTGGTGATCGTGCCAGCAAGCGCGCGTTTCAGACCATTCTGGACGAGTGGCGCGAGCGCATGCGCAAGGCGGGCGAGGACCCCCTCGGGGACGCGCCCAGCGACGAGCTGAGCAAGAAACAGCTCGACAAGCTGCTCGTCGACGGCGATCCGCAAGCGGCCGGCGTGATTCACGGCGCCATCGAGGAGTTTGCGCAGGAATTCGCCACCGTGGTGCGCCGACTGCTGCGCCTCAAGTGTTGGAAGGATACCGAAAGAATCGTCGTAGGTGGTGGCTTGCGCCAGAGTCGCATCGGAGAGCTCGCCATCGGACGCACCGCGGTCATCCTCAAGGGCAACGGCCAGGACATCGAGCTGAAGCCCATCCACAACGATCCAGACCATGCGGGGCTCATCGGCAGCGTGCAACTGGTACCCGCGTGGACCCTGGCCGGCCACGACAGCATTCTCGCTGTTGATATCGGCGGCAGTAACATCAGGGCCGGCATCGTGGAGCTGCGCACGAAGAAAAAGGCTGACTTCTCCGAAGCGCAGGTGAGCCGCTTCGAGCTGTGGCGGCATGCCGAGGACAATCCGAAGCGCGAGGCCGCGGTGGAGCGGCTGCTGGAGATGCTGAAGGATCTCATCAAGCGTGCCGGCAAGGACGGTCTCGAGCTCGCGCCTTTCGTCGGCATCGGTTGCCCGGGTGTCATCGAAGCGGACGGCTCGATCGACCGCGGCGGTCAGAACCTGCCCGGCAACTGGGAGCACAAGAGCTTCAATCTCCCACACCTGGTGCGCGAGGCCATTCCGCGCATCGGCGATCATGACACCGTCGTGGTCATGCACAACGACGCGGTCGTGCAGGGCCTGAGCGAGCTGCCCTTCATGCAGGATGTCGATCACTGGGGCGTGCTGACAATCGGCACCGGGTTGGGCAATGCCTGCTTCACCAATCGCAAGTCCGCGAAGGAATCGGGCCGGTCGAAGGAATCGAACCGCAAGTAGCGTCGGGCCAAGCTAGAATCGGCAGGCGAAAAATGCCGGAGACTGTCTGATGACCGACGCAGGTGCGGCGCTCGCCGCTTTTCCCATTACGCGCAAGTGGCCGGCGCAACACCCGGATCGCATCCAGCTCTACTCGCTGCCCACGCCGAACGGCGTGAAGGCCGGCATCATGCTGGAGGAAACCGGCCTGCCCTACGAGCCGCATCTCGTCAGCTTCGACACCAACGATCAGTTGTCTTCCGAGTTCCACTCGCTGAATCCCAACAACAAGATTCCCGCGATCATCGATCCCAACGGCCCGGACGGCCGGCCCCTCGGACTGTTTGAATCCGGTGCCATTCTCATGTACCTCGCGGAAAAGACCGGCCGCTTCATGCTGCCCACCGCCGCGGGACGCTATGAGAGCCTGCAGTGGCTCATGTGGCAGATGGGCGGAGTCGGCCCGATGTTTGGCCAGGTTGGCTTCTTCCACAAGTTCGCCGGCAAGGACTACGAAGACAAGCGGCCACGGGACCGTTATGTTGGTGAGGCCAGGCGCCTGCTGAAGGTTCTGGACGAGCGCCTGGAGGGGCGCGCGTGGGTGATGGGCGAGCTCTACACCATCGTGGACATGGCCATTTTCCCCTGGGTGCGCAACCTCATCGGCTTCTACGGTGCCGCATCCCTGGTGCAGATCGAGCAGTTTCCCAATGTAACCCGGGTTCTCGGGACCTTCGTGGCCCGTCCGGCCGTCATCCGGGGACTGGACGTCCCCAAGCGCGCCTGATGAGCCCGAACGACCCACTGCACAACGTGGGCGCCCGGCACGCGATGAACTCAGGACTCATGACAGATATAGGCAAGGAAGCCAGCCACACGCGTTCCGGGAGCCTTCATGTCGAGACAATGCCGAAATCCGGCCAGCAGCGCCCGGGGCGCGGGGAGCGCGTTCTCCCGGCCCCCGCCGTGCCGCGCCCCGGCCGACGCTGCAATTGCAATTTGCACATTGCATGGGCTCAATACATTCAGGGCGCCAATCGCGTCTCTGACCGGCAAATTGACGCGTCATGAGCAACGACCGAATCGAGGAACGTATCGAAGGCGATGCATCACGAAGGCTCGAAGTGCCGCTCGGCACCCCCAACGGGACTCCGCCGCGGGGCGCCCCACTTTCGCAGGCGGCCGTCGCAGCTCTCATCGAGCAGAACTACGTAGGCCTGCGCCTGCTCGTGGCACGCCGTTGCCATGATCCGAACGTGGCTGCCGATCTGCTCAACGAGGCCGTCGTGACCACCTGGACCAAATGGCAGGCGGGGAAGATCGAGCGTCCCGAACAGATTGCCGGCTATGTGCTGCAGGTCACGATGAACCTGTTGCGCAACCATCGTAGAGCGATTGCCGAGCGGCCCGAGCGGCGTGCCGATGCCGCCAAACTCCAGGAGCTGGCCATAGACGGCGAGCCGGGCGACGAGACCATTGAGCGGGAAATTGCCGTGCAGGTGAAGAAGGTCATCCGTGAGATGTCCTCGCCCCGGGACCGCGCCATCCTGGTGAGGTTCTACCTGGATGAAGACGAGAAAGAGACCATCTGCCGTGACATGGGGTTGAGCCCCCTGCAGTTCGACAAGATTCTCCACCGGGCCCGCGGGCGGCTGCGCAAGCTGCTCGAGGCCGGTGGCCTGGGGCGCAATGAGCTGTTGTGCCTGTTGCCTTTTCTTTGAACCCCCACACCCACCGCAAAGCCACGCCTCATTGCCATGAACACCCAGAGCCTCATCGACGATCCCACGAGAGCCAGCCGCTACCTGGCGGGCCAACTCTCGGACGCGGAATGCGAGGTCTATGAAGCCCACTTCGCCGCGAATCCCGAAGCTCTCGCGGAGCTCGAAGCCACGGCACGGCTCAAGATCGGGTTGCAACGCCTGCGCCGCACCGGTGAGCTCTCGGAGCTCCTGGCCGGCTCCGGCTCGCGCGCTCCCAACCGAACGTGGATGTTGGCCATGGCAGCGGGCGTCGCAGCCGCGGTCATCGGTATCAGCGTCTGGTTCCCACCCACTGGGAGCGTCACATCGCCCATGCTGGGCTCGACGGCGAGTGTGTTCAAGGATCACAGCGGTCACGGTCTGTCAGTCTCGACAACTGCGCCGTTGTTTCGGACCCGCGCGGAAAAATACGATGCGGTGATCGAGTTGCCGGCCACCCGCGGCGCCATCCGCCTCCGGGTGTTACCTTCGAATCCCGCGGAGACTGCCCGTTACCAGGCGTCCCTGGCCCGTCTCCAGGATGACAACACGGCGGCGAAAGGTGTAACCATCGCGGGCCTGCGGCCCAGCAGCGATGATGGGTTCGTCGATGTGTTCGCCGACAGCTCGCTCCTGACACCGGGGCGCTATCAGCTCATACTGACACGCGAGAGCGGCGGCGCGGGCAGCAGTGAAAGCGACACCTTCGTCATCAAGGTGACCGGCTCTCACTAACGGGTGACTTCGCAATCTGCGCTGACCGGTGAGACCCAAGGGCCGACACCCACGGGATGCGATACTGACGGACGTGGCAACAGAACTGATATCTGAGGCCTGCAATCGTCCACGAGGGAGCGCACCAGACCGCAGCCACCGGCGCGCATGGAAAATCGAGTGAATCGCTTGTTGAACTGTTTGAGGCATCAACTCACGCGGGTGCTGCAACTCGCGGGCGCGCTGCTGTGTGTCAGCACTGCATTTGCCTCCAACTGCGATCCGAGCCTCGCCGCGGCTCCGGCGGTGTATCAGGTCGCCGTCCAGATCCGCGGCCAGAATCCGGTCCGCAACACATTCACGGTCGGCGCCAACACCGACCTGCTCGTTTTTGCTCAGGAACGCGGCGCGGACATCACGCTCGAAGTTCTGGACTCCTCCGGACAGCCGCTCGGACGCGGCGACAACCCGATCCGCCGTACCGGAGTGCAGCGTGTTGCGTTACCGGCTCATCCAGGTCAACGCTTCTACATCGCGGTGACCGGGAAGGACCACGCGGACTCCAAAGGCGCGGTGGATGTACGTGTCGTCGACCTGCAGACGGTGACGGATGCAGCCTGTCTGGAGGCGCAGAAGCTCATGGCGGGCGCCGATGCGGCGTACGCCGCAGGCCAGGCGGTCACCCGCGCCGTTGCCGGAAAATCTCAGTCCACGAGCTCCGATCAGGCCTACCAGGAAGCCGCCGCGGGCTATCAGAAGGCGGCCGCGCGGCTCGGGAACGCATCCGACGCGGCCCTGCGCGCCCAGGCTGAGCTGGCACGCGCCACCCTTCTCAACATGGATGTTGATAACTTCGTGGAGGCCAGGGAATGGGCCTCGAAGGCCGCACAATCGTACGCAGCCCTTCACGATGACTATGGCCGGGCCCGCGCACAGGCCATCGAGAGCTCCGCCTCCCTCGACCTGGCGGTCACCGCGCGCCGCGCCGGCACGACCGACGCGACGAAGCAGGCGAGCGCCATGCTGTCGCAGGCACGGGACCAACTGAGCGCCGTGGCGGCATTCCATGCCCGGCGGCACGAGCTCTACGACCAGGCGCAGGCCCAGAACAACATCGGCATCGCGTTTTATTTCGCGGGCCGCTACGACGAAGCGATCCGCGCCTATCACAAATCACTGCCCCTGTATGAAAGCCTGCACGAGCGGGCCGGTCAGGCCCAGGTCCTGCAGAACGCAGCTCTGGTGGAATGGGAGCTGGGCCGCATGTCGGCCTCGCAGCCGGATTTCAACAAGGCACTGACTCTCATCAAGCGCGATGAGGAGCCGCAGTTGTACTCGGCCGTTTTGACCAACAGTGCGCTGGTGAACAAGGCCATGGGGAACGACGATCTCGCCCTGCGGCAGTTGAGCGAATCGCTGCAGATCGCGCGCCAGATCCAGGACACCAATCTGCAGTCGGTGGATTTCCACAACATCGCATCCGTCTACGCCACTCTCGGCGATCAGACACGCGCGCTCGACTTCTTCCGCCAGGCACTCACCCTTGCAACCAGCGCACACAACACGCGTGGCCGCACGGCGTCCATGCGGGCTATTGCCAACATCCTGCGGCAGCAGGGACAGGCGGCGGATGCTCTGAACATGGACCGGGAAGCGCTGTCGCTGGCGGTCACCCCTTTGGGCAAGACCCGCATCAACCTGCAGATTGTCCGGGACCTGATCGAGTTGGGCCGTGCCCCGGAGGCGCAACAGTCTCTCGACACCATTCTCGGTCAGAACGCCGCGAGTGACGAGGTTGACCGTGCACGGGGGCTCGTGGAGCGCGCTCGTATCCGTGGCTCCGCCGGCGACACTCAGGCCGCCACGGCAGACCTGCAGGCGGCACTGAAGACATTCAAAGCCTACGAGCTGCCCACTGACGAATTCCAGGTGTGGCTGTTGCTCGCGGAGCTGGAGCACCGGCGCGGCGCGCTACCGGAGGCCTTCACGGCAATCGACCAGGCCCTCGCGCTGGCGGAGGAAGTGCGTCTGCAGAGCGCCAACCCGGAGCTGCGCTCGACGCTGTTACAACCCCTGCGGCCGGCTTTCGACCTCAAGATTTCGATGTTGTTTGATCAATATCGCGCCGCTCAGGGACGGGCCGTGGAACAGGCAACCCTCGCGCAGCGCGCGTTGGAGACCGCGGAACAGGCCCGCGCGCGGGCGCAGGCGGACTTTCAGTCACTGGATCTGACGGCACCCGGTCTCGATCCGAAGTTGTTGGCCCGGCGCCAGGCACTGTTCCACGAGCTGGCTGCACGGCGTTTCCGGCTCGAGGCCCGGCTCGATCGCACGGGCACCGCCGACACCCAGAGCCAGGCGATCCGTTCCGACATCGCGAGCCTGCGGCAGGAGCTGGATCAGATCGATGCGCGCATCGGAGCCGCCTCGCTGGCGCAGATGAAACGGCACCCGAGCTCAAAACGCGCCGGGTCCCTGCCGCCGGGGGACATTCCCGCGGATGTGGCCGTCATCGAGTACTGGCTGGGAGGCAAAGACTCCTTCGCCTGGGTCGTCACGCAACAGGGGATCACCATGACCCCGATAGGCCCGAGCGCCGTCATCAACACCGAAGCCAATGCCCTGCATACGGCATTGCGTGGATTCGGCACGGTCTCCAGGGCGGAGCGGCTGGCCGATGGTGAACGGCTCTACGAGCGGATACTGCGGCCGATCGAGACACAGATAACCAACCGGCACACGTTGGTTTTTGCGCCGGACGGCGCCCTGCACTACGTTCCGTTCGCGACCCTGCGCAGCTCTCGGGACGGCCGCAAAGTATTTCTCGTGGAGAAGTACGACCTCGCCGTGACCCCGTCCATTCAGATGTTCCTGCAGCCCGCCGCGCCCCCACCGGGCCCGGTCACTTCGCAGCAGATGTTGCTGGTCGATGATCCCGTCTACGACCCGGGTGACCCGCGAGTGCGAAATCCGTCCGGCACCGCGCCTGACAACCTGGATCCGGCGACGGCGGTCGCGTTGGTCCGCGGCGGAGACCAACGTCTCCCGCGCCTGCCAGGGGCGGCCCGGGAAGCCACGGCAATTGCGGCACTGATGCCACCCGGCAGCGTCGATCGACTCGATGGCTTCGCGGCGAACCGCGATCGCTTTTTAACCTCCTCGCTCGATCACTACCGGCTGATACACGTCGCCTCGCATGCGACGACCGACCCGGAGGTCCCGCAAGCCTCCGCTCTCATCCTGAGCACGGTGGATGGCTCGGGCAAGGAAATCGACGGACGTGTCTATGCGGCCGACTTCATGGGAGTCCGATTGCACGCCGACACCGTCGTGCTCAGCGCCTGCGATACCGCTTTGGGCAAGAGCGTCGCCGGCGAGGGGCTCATCGGTCTGCAGTACATCGTGCTCGCCCGGGGCGCACGCTCGGTTGTGTCATCACTCTGGCCCGCGATGGACCAGGTGACGGCTCATCTGATGGTGAAGTTCTATACGAGATTATTACAACAACATGCGACCGTGATCGCGGCCTGGAGTGCCGCCAGCCGCGAAACCCTGACCGGACAATATCCGGATCCGGGTACGTGGGGCGCCTTCATGTTGACACTGAGTCACCTCGAAGACGTCAACTCCAACATAAAACAAAGTTCGCAACAACAGACCAGGAAAGAGGACGACAGTCATGAGCACAAACGATGAAGGGATATGGAATGGCAACTGGCAGATCGTGAGAGCGGATCTCGATCTGTCGCACGTGTTCGCTCCCCAGGACACCATTTCCTTTGCCAGGAACGGCAGCGGCTACCAGGTCGCCTACAACGGCTCGGCACCGGATGCCAAATGTTTCAACAACGCCGTCCTGAGCGCTGTCGAGGGCGACCTGCCCAGCTTCGGGAAATTTCACAAGGGCCGGCTGCCGCTGTTTTCCGAGGATCACAAGGACCGCTACCGGGACCTCGCCGACAAGCTCGAGGAGTTTGCGCAGGAGAACCCATCGGTGCAGCGTCTCGAGGGAACCATTCAGATTCCCTGCCACCGTTATTCCCACCAGGTGCAGAAGAGCGCGGCGGACCACGACGTGCGCATGATGTCCACGAAGATCCGCGTGTATCAATTTCCGGATGCCGTGGAGAACGGCAAACGACTTCTGATGATCTACAAGCCGCTGGACCCGTCGTGTGCCTCCAACGGCAACGGCACCGTGTTGGGCTACGACTGATGTAGCGTAAACCGCCGGGTTGGAACGAAGGAGCATCTCATGCGTCATGCAATCCTCTTTTCGGGCATGTCGTTCAAGCGGCACGTAAATGGCCTGGAGTTTTGTTACCGCACGCTCGTGGACCAACTCGGCTTCGCCGCAGACGCCATTCACGTACTCAATTACGACGGCTCGCTGCGCTGTTTCGGCGGGACGGAAGAAGAAGCTGTCGGCGTATGGCCGGGGGACGGCACCGACTACCGGATGGTGGTCGGCGCCGAGGGCAACCGCCGATCATTCCAACAGGCGTTGCGCACGGTCGGCGCACGACTGCAGCCCGATGATCAGTTATTTATCAACATCACCGGCCACGGGGGTCATCGCGGCGATGAGGATGGCCCGGATCTGCTCACCTACCCTTTCTGCAGGCGCTACCGGCGCGATGAATTCCGCGCCGATCTCGCGCTGCTGCCGGCTCACCGCTCGCTCGTAGTCCTGATGGCTCAATGCTTCTCCGGCGGGTTCATTCCGGCGGTACTGGCCGCGAGCCCCGCGCGGCAGACCTACATTGCGACGGCAACCACCGAAAAGCTTCAGTCTTTTGTGAGCTTTCACGACGGGAACTGGGACTCGTTCCAGCGCAACTGGGTCGCCGGAATCGCCGGGCACACGGTCCATGAGGCCTTTCAGTACGCGACCCGCCCCGACATCGTGAACCCGTATGACTCGCCCCAATTCGCCGCTCGTCCCACCTGCGCCACCGAGGCGACCCTGATGGACTGAGGTTGCGCGGCTTCCATTTCTTCACTATTGTGGAAGTTATGAGGAAGCGCGATTACCTGAGCCAGCTCGAGCTGATGGTGCTGCTGGCGGTCATGAGCTCGGGACGGGATGCCTATGGCGTGCTCATCTCGCGGAATATTGCCGAGAAAGGCGGCCGGGACATCGCGCTGGCCAGCGTCTATGCCACCCTGGAGCGGCTGGAGCGCAAGGGCCTGGTGAAATCGGCCCTGGGAGAGCCTACGGCTGAACGAGGTGGCAAAGCGCGGACCTACTTCACTGCCACCGCGGCCGGTATCCAGGAGGCCCGGGAGGCTCATGCGACGCTCCTCAGGCTCAGCGCGGACCTCCCGGCCTTGAAAGGAGGCGTGGTATGACGACCCGCATCCCACCGCGGCTCGCCACCTGGCTGCTGACCCATCTCGGTCCGGCCTTTCGGCGGGATTCCCTCGTGGGCGATCTCCTCGAAGAGTACCAGCGGGACCGAACCCGCGGCTGGTACTGGCGCCAGACAGGAGCGGCCCTCCTCATCAGTGTCTCCCGGCTGTTCCGCGTGCGCTTGCCAAAGCTCGTGTTGAATGTGGTGCTCCGTGTGCTCATTGAGATGGGCATCATCCTGGGCGGCATTGCTCTCGCGGAAAGCAACGTTCCCCGGCCTCACATTTCCCCACCACCGCACCTCGAACAGACACGGTGATGAACTTGGACTATTCAGCCATCCTGCTGGCGATTCTGGCGGCCTGCGGCCTCATCCTGCTGGCGGATCAGTTCGTCCTGAAGCCGCGGCGCTTCGCGACGGCCGCGGGCACGGCGCCCGCCGTCACGTCGGTGGTGAGCCTGGCGCGCACGGTCTTTCCCGTGTTGCTGATTGTTTTGTTGTTCCGTTCCTTCCTGTTCGAGCCGTTCCGCATTCCGTCCGCCTCCATGATGCCGGGGCTCGAGGATGGCGACTTCATTCTGGTCAACAAATTCAACTATGGCCTGCGGCTGCCGGTACTCAACACCAAGATCCTCTCGACATGGGCCCCCCGGCGCGGTGATGTCATCGTATTCCGCTCTACGTCCGGGCCACCGATCAATCTCATCAAACGTCTCATCGGGCTGCCGGGTGATCACATCGTCGTGCGCAACAACCGTCTGACCATCAACGGCGCCCCCGTGGCGCTGGCCCCCGATGGCCGATACGAAGGCGGCTTCGGATTTACCGGCGCGCCGTTGGAAACGGAAACGTTCGGCACCGACGCGCACGTCATCATGCTGGCGCAGAACCGTTATGCGGCCGACTTTGATGGCGTCGTACCGGCGGGTCATTACTTCTTCATGGGCGATAATCGCAACGACAGCGAGGACAGCCGGTTCGAGCAGGTGGGCTACGTGCCCGAAGACCACCTGGTGGGTCATGCCATCCGCATCTGGATGAACTGGCGGATTCCGGGCTGGCCGCACCTGGGAAGAATCGGCACGCCCATACGGTGACCTGTTCCTTCAGGCACGGCTCCAGGTAGCAGCGGCCCACTGCCCAGCTTGTCAGCTCCCGTTCAGGTTCCCCCTTACCCTAACAACAACATCCGTTCCAACTCCCCCAACACGAAGGTGACGGCGGGCGTGGCTGTAGGACAAACGGAAGCGGGAACTTCCGTAAACCCTGAATCGCAAAGCGTCTACGAATGGCGACAAAGGTGCCCAACACCCTTGTTTTCGGCCACTTTTTGCGCATTGCGCCAACGAGCGCATCTCAGCCGGAACCTGAGGCAGGCACCAACATTGCAACTGCAGCATTATGACCGTGGAGGTTTGCATGAAACACCCGTTGCCGCAGCGCCCCTTGAGGTTCGCAACAGCGCAGGCGTACGATGCCACGCTACGGGGTTCAGGAAGGTTTTGGGTGGAACGGTCGGCAGAAGAATATTCATTAGAGCAGCCGATCGGGGCATCCCATGCGCGCGGGCGTGCCTCGGATGCGGTTGCCGACACCGCGGATACTGCCGATAGACCGTTCATTCACGAAGAAACCGGCACCGTCTGCACCAATCCGTTGCGTGACGAGCCGAGCCCGCTCGCCGTTGGCGCCGTCAAGCGCTTCGGCCTCGTTGGATTGGTGACAGTCGCCGTGGGCGCGGGCATCGCGCGTTGGTGGAATTCATTCAGCCAACGCGATCACTGATCCTCGCATCAGCAACAGGATCGGTATCTTTTACCACCTGTTGTAAGCTTTGACGCACCTGCAGCATTCGTTCGCGAGGGGCGTCGAAATTAAGTGTCCTATCTTCCCACCCGGCGGTTGACCGTACTCGCCCTCGATCCGAGCGTGCGCAGCGATGGCCGTATTATCCGCACCGAAATCGAGATTCCCAACGAGCCGCTCGTGGCCGGACCGCGCGGCCATCGCGTGTCGGTGGTCGACTACGACTCGAGCAACGATTCGCTGCGGACTCCTGGGAAAGTGCCTGCCGATGATCCGTTCGCACACCTGAGCGATGCCGAGCTGCTCGCGAGCCCCGACTTTCATGCGTTCATGACTTTCGGCGTCGTCATGAGGACCCTGGCCCGGTTTGAATTCGCGCTGGGCCGGCGCGTGAAATGGAGCTTCCACTCGCACCAGCTGCAGGTTTCTCCCCATGCGTTCGAGAAGGCCAACGCCTTCTATTCGGATGAGGCGCAGGGACTGTTCTTCGGGTACTTTCCCAGCGCCGACGGCAAACAGGCGATCTACACGTGCCTGTCGCACGAGATCATCGCTCACGAGACCACTCATGCCCTCCTCGATGGGCTGCGGGAGCGATACACCGACGCATCCTCCCCGCAGCAGGCGGGATTCCACGAGGGCTTCGCGGACATTGTGGCGCTGTTGTCGATTCTCTGCGCCCCGTCGATCGTCGCCAGAGTCGTCGATCTCGGCCTCCCCCCCGCGGAAGGAGGCGCAATCAACCGCGCCAACCTGTCAGTCACCGCCCTGAAAAAGTCCGGGTTGTTCGGATTGGCGCAGGAAATGGGCTCGGAGCTGGCCGGTGTCCACGGTCATGCGCTACGGCGCTCCATCTCACTTCCACCCAAAAAGACCTACCTCAGGGCTGCTTCGGAGGCCCACACGTGCGGCGAGGTGTTGGTGGCAGCCGTGCTGAATGCATTTGTCACGGTATGGGTGGCCCGATTGAGGGCACTCGGCAACGAGTCGAAACTGGATCGCGCCCGGGCGGCCGAAGAAGGCGCAGAGCTGGCCGATCACCTTCTCAATGCCTGCATCCGGGCCATCGACTACTGTCCCCCGACCGATATTGAGTTTGGCGATTTCGCGAGCGCCCTCCTCACGGTCGATGCCGAGCTCAATCCCGCGGACAGCAGGTACGATCTGCGCTCACAATTGCTGAGCGCGTTCGCCGATTACGGCATCGAGCCCGCTTGCGCGGGCGAGCCGGGCCGGCAGCGGGGATCGTGGAATCCACCGCCACCTGAATCAACATTCGTTTACAACAGGACACATTTCGAAAGCCTGCGCTCGGACCCCGATGAGTTGTTTCGTTTTCTGTGGGAAAACCGCGAAGGCTTCCGCCTCCACGACGGAGCGCACACACGTGTGCTGTCGGTCCGTCCCTGCATGAGAATGGGCCGCGACGGATTCATCCTGAGGGAGACCGTAGTCGAATATCACCAGACTTTGAAACTCTTCGCGCGCGAGTTGCATACCCTGGGGATCGAAAAGCCGGAGGGCATGCCGGATGACACCTCGGTGACGCTCTATGGCGGCAACGCTGTCATCTTCGATGAGTACGGCCACGTTAAATACAACATCGGCAAGTCCATTCTGGATGCCAAACGGCAGAGCGCCCGGGTGGCCTACCTCTGGAAACAGGGAGCATTCCAGCCGGGAGCCTCCAAGGCCCGTGGTTTTGCCCGACTGCACCAGCGACGATCGGGCGTCGGCCAACGGCCGCCATTGGATCGCAAGGTGAAGACCGCACTCCCCAAAGTCAGCCGTGGAAAGGAACCGCCCGCCGATGTACGGTGGTTTATCAGTCAGTCGCGTCAAATCCGTGACGAGGCGCAGGCCGACGCTGACGACAGGGGTCCCGGCCAGCGTTAAACTGGCCGCATGCAGTACGTCGAAATCGACCCGCACACTGGAGTCGTGAGCTGGGACGCCTATTTCGAGTATCTCAGCGCAGCCCGCGGGGATTTTCCGCCTGAGCTGTTCGCCTACGCCGCGAACCGCGAGCACTATTCACCGGAAGGCAGAAATTCCCTGCAGGGTGCGTGGCTCATTGGCGTTCAGCTGGGTTATCGCGCGCAGGATGTCGTGCTCGCCTTCCTCAGTGCCTGGCACGACCGCAAGCATGTGTTGACTTACGTCGGCGTGGAGACCTACACGCTCAACATCGAGGTGGATTACAGCGCCGGCAACCGCGATCTGGTCGCGCACGAATTTCGGGCCGAGGACGGGCTGGTGACGCATGAAATTGCCTTCCGCACCGGCAAGACCCTTCGGGTCACCTGCCGTGATGTGATCCCGGCGACGGATATGCTCAGTTGAATGTCACATGGCCGTGGGCTGTCTCGTCAGACGTCAATGAACGAGAAACTGAACCTGGACGCCGCGGCGGTTTTTGATCCGCTGCGCCCTAAGCTGATCCGTGCCGCTTACCGGATGCTCGGTTCGCTGGCGGATTCGGAAGACGTGGTACAGGATGCGTTTATGCGGTGGCTCGGTACCGACCGGGACGCAGTGCGAGAGCCTGAAGCCTTCCTGCGGCGCGTGGTGACGAGGCTCTGCCTCGACTTCCTGAAATCGGCGCGCAATCAACGCGAGACCTACGTGGGCACCTGGTTGCCCGAGCCCATCGTCGAGGCCGATGAGCAGGCCGATGAACAGACAATAGATGACGTCACGATGCCGCTGATGTTGGCTCTCGAGCGCCTGTCACCGCTCGAGCGCGCGGCTTTTCTGCTGCACGATGTATTTGGTGTCGAGTTCGAGGAGATCGGCGAAACGATCGGGCGCGAGGCGGCGGCCTGCCGGCAGCTGGCCAGCCGGGCGCGCAATCAGGTGCGGGCGGCGCGGCCTCGCTTCCCGGTGCCGAAGGAGCACGGGCTCAGGATCGCAGAGGCGTTCTTCACAGCCTCGCGGCGGGGAGAAATGCAGGATCTGCGGTCGTTGCTGGCGCGGGATGTTGCAATTTATTCGGATGGCGGGGGCAAGCGTCCCGCGGCCACGAAGCCGATCATCGGCATCGAGCGGGTCTTACGCGCGCATATCGGGCTGGCACGGATGTTTGCCAAGGGGCCGTCCCAGATGCTGCGTTACGGGCTCATCAACGGCCTGCCGGGGTTTGTCACCCGCGAAGCCGACAACGAGCTGCAGACGACGGCATTGCAGATCGAGGATGGGCGGATCGTGGCGATCTACATCATGCGCAATCCCGACAAGCTGCGGCGGATTCACTGAGCCACTGGCTTGCACTGTACTGCCGAAGTGGCCCTTTGGAGGCGTTTGGCGGCCTCCTAGGATGCGGCCAACCCTGAAGCCGCAAGGTGGTGCAATGAAACGGATGCGACTGGCCTTTCTGACGAAGACCCTGCTGGCGATGACCGTGCTGTCCTCGAGCCTGTTGGCCGGCCCTGCCCCGCAGCACGACGGCAGCCACGATTTCGATTTTCTCATCGGGGACTGGAAGGCGCACGTGCGGCGCCTGCCCGAACGCCTCGTGGGCTCCAACCAATGGATCGAGTACGACGGTATCTCGAACCACAAGAAGCTCCTCGACAGCAACTCGAACTTCGAGGAGTTCGAGGTGTGGAGCGCCGACAAGAGTCAGCACCTGAAGGCCCAGACCCTGCGCCTGTACGACCCGGAGTCCCGCCAGTGGCGCATCTACCTGGTCGATGTGGACAAGGGCACCCTGGGCCTGCCCCCCGTCGTCGGGCAGTTCAAGGGGAAGGTGGGCGAGTTCTACGACCAGGAGGAATGGAAGGGCCGCGCCATCATCGTACGCTATCAGTGGACTGACATCTCGCCGCACGCGGCGAAGATGGAGCAGGCGTTCTCCACCGACGGCGGCCGCAGTTGGGAGGTCAACTGGATCTGCGAGCTCTCGCGTTAGGAGCCTGTCTGACTAATGGGCGCCGCCGCGAGGCCGGCCCGCAGCAGGCGAACATTAGTCAGACAGGCTCCCACCATGCGATGAAACACGGCGCCATAACAGTGACTCGAGGGGGGAGTCACTGTTATCGGCCATGCAACCTTCCGGCGAACGGCAAACTCTGAATGAAGTCCTGGTCGCGGAGTTGCGGTGCTTGCGCCCGCAACTGTCGCGCGACACACCTGCTGCAACGTATCAATCCACCGAAGCCGAGCGGGCCCGGGATCTCAGGGAAATCTACGCATTCATCGACGGCTTCGGCGCGGAGCACGGCAAGCTGTCAGCGTTGTGTTTGTCAGGTGGCGGCATCCGCAGCGCGACATTCAACCTCGGTGTCATCCAGACGCTGGCCCGGATCGGCCTGCTGGGAAAGTTTGACTACCTCTCCAGTGTCTCGGGGGGTGGGTACATTGCCGCCTGGCTGCGGGCCTGGATGCATCGGCGGGGTGTCGATGAGGTGGTCCGGGAGCTGGGCCAGGGCGCCCGAGGTTCCGACCCACTCAACATAGAGCCCAAGCCGCTGGTCAACCTGCGCGAGTACAGCAACTACCTGACACCCGCCGTCGGCCTGTTTTCCGGTGACACCTGGTCGGCCGCCGCCACGATCGCCCGGAACCTGCTGCTCAATTGGCTGGTCCTGCTGCCGTTGCTGGCCGCCGTCGTGGGCGTTCCCCTCCTGTTCCTTCAGGTCATCCGCACATCCGGGATCGCGAAGCTGTGGCCACTGTGGCTCGGCCTGGCCGTGCTCACGGAGATCTGTGCGAGCGTGTTGATCTATCGGGCGCGCCGCCTGGCGAAGGACCCGGCCCTGAAGCAGAGCTATTTTCTGCTGAGATGCGTGCTACCCGTGTGCCTGGCCGGCACATTTCTGTCGATTGCCGGAGTCGGACTCGACCCGCGCAACCTGACTCTGCCGCCGCTGTTGGGTTTCGGTCTGATCTGGTGCATCGTCGTGCCCATCCTGGGGTGGCTGATCGGTGAACGGCTGGCGGCCCGGGCGGCGAGCGAGAAGGTCCACGAAGTCACCCGGCAGGTGTCACTGCGGGTTGAATTCTTCGCGCTGCTGCTGTCCGGCGAGGTTGGCGCCACGCTGCTCGCAAAAACGACGCAGTGGTGGCTCCCCTTTCTCTACGATCATCCGGCCATATACGCCGTGCTGGTGCTCCCACTGTTGCTGGGCGAGTACCTGTTGGCCCGTGTCATCTTTGTGGGTTACGCGAGCCTCAATGACGAGATTTCCTACCAGGTCGCAGGCGTGCCCGGCATCCGCAGCCGGATTTCCCGCAATGACGCCGACCGGGAGTGGTGGTCGCGGCTGTCGGGCTGGGTGTTGCTGGTGATCGTGTGCTGGGTCGCCGTGACCGGTATCTGCCTCATCGGCTGCTATCTTCCCAACATCCTGTGGGACCTGTTCCGGGTGGCGACCCAGGAGGGCCGCGAGACCGTGAACTACGTGGTCAAACTGTCGGTCACCCTCATCGGCGCGGTCACCGGGACCATCGCGGCGTTCACCAGCAGCAGTCCGCGCACTCCCGCGGCCAGTGGGGCGAACCAGCCGCCGCCGCCCGGACTGAAGAAGCTTATGGCAATCACCGGTCCCGTGTTTGTCATCTGCCTGATCATGGCGCTGTCATGGGCGCTGAAGGCGTTGGGGCGCGCCGTGACCGACGGTTTCGGCGTGGCCTTTCTCGGCGATCGATCCAATCCGTTCGTGTTGCATTTCAATGAGTCGATCGCGAAGCAGTGCATTCCCTGGTACGCGACGGTCGAATTTCTCCTGATCCTGATCGCGCTGGTGGTCATTGGTGTGTTGGCCAGCCGGATCGTGAACGTCAACCGGTTCTCGCTGCATGGGATGTATCGGAACCGGCTGGTGCGTGCCTACCTGGGTGCTTCCAACCAGGCTGCCGGCGGAGCGGACCCGCGTATCCCGGATCCGTTCACGGGATTTGCGCTGAATGACAACTTCCCGCTGCACGAGTTGTGCTCGCCACCGGATGCCCCTGCCCCGACTACGCCGCCGCAGGTGCGGGCTCCGCTTTCGATCATCAACACCACGCTCAACCTGGTGAACGGCTCCAAGCTCGCCTGGCAGCAACGCAAGGCCGAATCCTTTTCCATGTCGCCGCTGTTCTGCGGGAGCTGGCTGGAAGGCTATCGCAGGTCCTCGTTATATGGCGGGCCCGGCGGCGTGACCGTCGGTACCGCGGTCACCATCTCGGGCGCGGCGGCCAACCCCAATATGGGTTATTCCTCCTCCCCAGTGCTCGGATTTCTCATGGCCATGTTCAACCTGCGGTTGGGCGCGTGGTTGGGCAATACCAACGACCATGGCAATGAGACGTATGCGCATCCAGGCCCCCGCTACTCCATCCAGACCCTGCTCGCTGAAATGTTCGGCCTGACCAACTCCGAAAGCGGCTATGTGAATCTTTCAGACGGGGGGCATTTCGACAACCTCGGGCTGTACGAGGTGGTGCTGCGACGCTGCCGCTACGTGCTGGTGAGCGATGCCGGCCAGGACGGCAGCTTCTCATTCGAGGATCTGGGGAATTCCATCCGCAAGATCCGCATCGATTTCGGAATCAACATTGTGTTTGAACGGATCCAGATCCTGCCGAACACCCCGGAAAAGGAAGGGTTGTGCTGCGCGACTGCCCGGATTCGATACAGTGATGTTGATGCTACGCCCGCCGACCACGACGGGATGCTGGTGTACGTCAAGCCGACGATACGCGGGCGCGGCGCCCAGATGCCTTATGATATCTACAGCTACGCACGCGAATGCGGCGCATTCCCGCACGAGCCCACGGCGGACCAGTGGTTCAGCGAGTCGCAATTCGAGAGTTATCGTGCGTTAGGGGCGCACATCACGGAACAGTTGACACGGGAGTTGGCTGGCAGCACGAATGCGTGCTTCGCCGACTTTTATTCGAGTGTGCAGGCATACCTGGCAACCTCCCCCGCGGTGCCAGGTGCTGCGTAGGCACATTCAGGTCAGCGGTTGATTCCGCGGGCCTGAATTGAGATCCGGCTCCTGCGCCTGCGTGTCGCCCTTTCCAGGGCCTCCCCGAGTGGGATCCGACCGTTGGGCCAGCTCAGCTTCGCGCTGGATGCGGTCGAAAATCTCCTCGCGATGCACCGCCACGTTCTTGGGCGCCTTGATACCAATCCGGATCTGATTGCCTTTCACGCCCAGCACGGTAACGTCGACGTCATTGCCAACCTTGAGGGTTTCGCCAACTCGTCGAGTGAGGATCAACATCGTCCGTCTCCTTGTTTCGGCACTCCTAATGTACTGAGACGTTCGTCTCAATGGAATCCGTTATTCTGGTTTTTTAGGCGGCCAAAAACCTGATCCGGGGTGACGTGATATTGCTCAGTTCTGCTTATGGACCCGGCCATCGGCGGCGCCGACGGCCGGATGGTTGGTTCCAACACACGCGCTGTTGCGCTACGCCGATCGCTCTCCGGTCGGGTCGGGCATGCCGACCGCCAGAGTGGTCAATTCATCCTCGGAGATCGTCTGCTTCAGGATCCACTGCGCCCGATGCAGCAGGTCGGGCGGGACCAACACCGAGAAGTTGCGGCCGAGACCCGGAATGGGCTCATCCGCGGCGATATAGGCAGGCACACCCTCTCCCGCGAGAAGCCCTATGAGGGCTTCCGCGGAGAATCGATCCGCAAACGAATCGACATTGACCCAATCGACGTCGCTCACACCCGCCGGTCCCTGCCAGACATGCCGCAGAGCATATACCAACACCACCACCGCGTGTCGATTCCGATACCACCGCCTGCGACGGCCGAGTTGCCACTCACCGTGGAGTTTTGCAATAACAGGGAAGTCCCCTGGCGGACCTGAATTCCGCCAATGTTGGTTTCGTGCCGAAGCCAACGGGCTCGGCGGTACCGCCAGGCGGTCGCGGCGCTGCGAATGGAGGTTCCGCGGGAAACGGACCGCGCGGGCGGCGCGCGGCTCGGGAAGCGCTATGGCATGAGGAAAGCCCGGGTCGTTTCGGGGATCTGTTGCTCGAGCCATTGCGCCATCGCCCGTTCCTGCTGAATGTGCTCCTCGCACATGCGGACCACCTCCGCCTCCTCGAGAGCCGTGGCCGCCGCGCTCAGCGAAAGATAGCAGGCGATTTCGAAGTGCCGCCATGAATAGGCGGCACAACAATCCTTGACCACCTCATCCGAGGAGACTTCGACTGCAAAGGCCTGCGCGATCCCGATAAAGCGGCCGGCCAGATCCTTGAACGTGGAGGTGTCTGATCCGAACCGCTTCAGACACACCTCGATCTGTTGCGCCTGGGTGAGCGACAGGCGCCAATGCTCGCGCAGACCCGCCGCCAGCTCGGGAAAGCGGACCAGGCGGTCGGCCATCCGGTCCAGGGAGTCAACACTGGCCCGCTCCATTGCGTGTGCATCGCGCAACCAGGCTATGAGCGTCTGTCTGCTCTTCGTCATGGCGCCACTCCCGACGGCAGCCGCCGCCGCTATTTGTGCGCGGGGCTATCCCCCGCGGCGACGGTCGTCGACTCTTCCGGAGAAACATATACAGCCTCGGCCATCACGCTGTCGGGACTGAACATGTCTCGGTAGAGCTTCCAACCGCCGTTGGTTCGCTTCCAGATCCGAAGGTACTTGCCGGTTTCAACGTCCTGGCCCACTCGAACGTTTCTGACCCGGTAGATACCCTGCTCGATGCCAACGTCGCCTCGCACCACGCTCCAGGTCGTCTCGTTGCCAAATCCGATGTACTTGTCGATGTTGGCCTCAAAGAAGGCGGCAATGGCCGGTTTGCCTTCGATGAGCGGATGCCGGGGTGGAAGGATCTGAGCGTCATCCGTGTAGTGAGCCGCTGTGCGCAGGGCATCTCCCTGGTTGAAGTCGCGCGTCACGGAGCTGGTAACCGCTGGTGGCAGGTTTTCTTCAATTCTACTGCAGCCGGTGACGCCGGCGCAGGCAATGGCTATCAGCATCGAGGTGGTCGCGACGGTACATGTGGTCATGTGTGCGTCCTCCAGTGCTACGGCATCATTCTGAACCCTCCGCGCTCAGTTCCCAAGAGCCTTCGCAAGGTGGAAGGCTCAACCTGTCATGCAAAGCTGACGTCCCAGCTCCAGAAACGTCCTGGACCCGCTCGGCGAGGGCTGCGCGCAATTTCCGAGCTTGGGCGGCAATGCGTGTCAGGCGAGCGCAATGCCATAACTCGAGCCCGATGTATGATGGATGCGTACGTCTCGCGCGAACGCATGATCCGATGCAACTCTCAGCAATCTCATTGGTAGCTGCTCTCACTACGGCCGGCCTCGCGCCGGCTCAAACAGGCGGCGCATTCCGGGACACGGTTGCCGCTGATGAAGGACTCGTGTCGCGCCAGGCCCCGGGGCTGAACCACGTCTACGCGCGCCCGGGCGCCGACCTGAGCCGCTACACCAAAATCATGCTCGATCCGGTTGAAGTTGCATTCAGCCAAAGCTGGGATGCGCGGCCCCTGGACTCACGCGTCGCGGTTGCAGACGAGCAGACGATCAAGGCCGATCTCTCGAAGCTCCTGCGCCAAGAGCTCCGCAAGGCACTCATACGCTCAGGACGCTATGAGATTGTGCAGGCGGCAGATGAGGACGTCCTGCGCATCAAGGCCGAGATCCGTGATTTGCACATCGACGCACCAGACGCGCCCCCCGCCGGCGAGGCTCGTTCCTTTGCAATATCATCGGGCGAGATGCGACTCATTGCGGAGTTGCGCGACGCACCCTCAGGCGCACTCATTGCCCGGGTCGTAGATTTCAAGAAAGGCCCTGATTCAGGTTGGATGAAGCTGGCCAAGCGGATCGACAGCATTGCGGACGCGCGCCGCGCCGCCGCACGCTGGGCGCAGATTCTCACAGGACAGCTCGATGCGGCTCACGACGCGTTGGGCTCGAGCTAGCCATTAACGAGGAAGACTGAAATACAGCGTGGTGCCTTCCTGCGGACGGCTCTCTGCCCACACTCGGCCACCATGGCGAAGGATGATGCGTCGGACGATCGACAGACCGATGCCAGTACCCGGGAATTCAGATTCCGAATGCAGGCGCTGAAACACCCCGAACAGCTTGTCTGCATACTTCATGTTGAATCCCACTCCATTGTCGCGGACGAAGTACACCTGTTCCTGGCCCTCTTCATGGGCGCCGACTTCGATCCGCGCAGGGTCGCGGGTCGCCGTGAACTTGAACGCATTCGATAAAAGGTTGGTCAGTACGTGCTCCAGCAGGGACTGATCGCCGCGGCAGTCCGGCAGCTCGCCGATTTCGAGATGCCGGGCGCGCTCGGGCCATTGGTGTTGGAGCATCGCCAGAACCCGCCGCACGAGATCCTTCATTGACACGATATGCATTTCGAGCGGCTGGCGGCTGAAGCGCGCCAGATGCAGCAAGTCATCGATGAGGCGCTGCATGCGGGCCGTGCCGGCGCAGACGTTCGCCAGAAAATCCAGTCCCTCCGCGGGAACCTGGCTGCCGTACTCCCGCATGAACAGCGTGGCAAAGCCATCAATCGCCCGCAGCGGCGCGCGCAAGTCATGTGACACCGAGTAGGAAAATGACTCCAGCTCCGCGTTGCTCGCCTCGAGCTCCCGGCTACGCTCCTGGATGCGCTGTTGGAGCTCCCGGTTCTCAACCTGCAGACGCCGCATGGCCAGTGCCCGTGACATCACCGATAACAGATTGTCGAGGCGGAAAGGTTTGAGGACGTAATCCAACGCACCGGACTGGAGAGATTTGACGGCTGTGTCGATCGTGCCGTGGCCTGTCATCATGATGGCTGACAGGTTGGGATCGATAGCCTGGGCGGAGCGCAGGAGAGTGATGCCATCCATTTCCGGCATCATCAGATCCGTGAGCAGGATGTCATAGCTGTGATCCCGAAGGTGCTCCAACGCCGCGCTCGCTGAGGTAAATCCAGTCGTGGCGTACTGTTCCACCTCGAGGGTCTTGCACAGCGCGGTCATGAGCGCAGGCTCGTCGTCCACGATCAGAAGCTTTGCGATGCTCGCCGTGCTCATGAAGTCTGCTCCCGGGGAGTGGGCGGAACCGAAGCGGCACCCGCGGTGAGCTCGGCCAGTGCGGTTCGCAGGGCGGCCAGCTTGGGCGGTTTGCTCAAGATGCGATCCACATGGGGCGGGGTATCGTTCTCGGCAATGAGCCGGCGCCCCCAACCCGTCAGCAGGACCACGGGAGTTTGCGGCGACTCCGTCTTGACAGCAGTCGCGACCTTGCGGCCGTCGACATAAGGCATGCCCAGGTCGGTGATGACCAACGAGAACGGTTGACCGCTTCGATTCGCAGTCTGAAAGGTATCGATCCCGTTCTGGCCACCATCCGCGGCGACGACGGTGTGACCGTCCGCATCGAGGACCTCCTTGACCGACTTCAGCAGCAACGGATCGTCATCAACCAGCAGAACTCGAAGGTGATGGGTAGCAGGGCCGGCGGGCGTGTCCTGCGCGGTCATCAGCGTCGTCTGTGCCGGGATGAAGGACAAGCGCACGGTCGTGCCCTGCCCCACGGAGCTGTCAATGTTGATCTCGGCACTGTGACGCTGAATCATGCCGTAGACCATCGCAAGACCCAATCCCGTACCGCGCTCGCCCTTCGTCGTGTAAAAAGGCTCGAGGCAGCGGCGCCGGGTTTCCTCATCCATGCCGACCCCGGTATCGGAAACCTCCACGTGAACGGCCGGCACGTTCTCGGCCTGAGACTCCACATCACGGAAGTCCCACCGGGTCCGTAGCACGAGCGTGCCTCCGTCCGGCATGGCATCGACCGCGTTGAAAACGAGATTGGTGAGTGCGTCGCGGATTTCCGTCTCGGAGCCCATGATGTCGGGCAGGTCGGACGCCAGGTTGGGCTGCATCGTGATGACAACGCCCTTTTGCATTGGAAGATCGCTCCAACGCGCGCGCGTCGATTCAACCACCTGTTCAATCAGCCGATTCAAACTCACCCGGGTCAGGCTCATTTCCGGTGCGCGCACCCGGTAGAAGTCGCGCATCCTGGAGACCGTCTCCGCCACGTCCTCGATGGCCCGCTGGATGGTCACGAGGCAAGTACGGGTGCGGTTGCTCAGCCCGGGTTCCCGTTCCAGCAGTGACTCGGTGTAGAGCGCGATCGGTGAAATGGCGTTGTTGATGTCATGAGCAATCCCACTGGCCATCTGACCCAGGGCGCGCAGGCGCTCCTGTTGGAGGATGGCGTGTTGTGACTGTCGTACATCATCATAAGCCTGCTGCAGGGCGCCGTAGAGCTGTGCCTGGTGGGACGCCAGGGCGATATGCTCGCTCAGATGGCGCAGAAATTCGCAATCCGTGCTGTTGAATGCTTCAACGGCCCGACGGCCGACGATGAGAACGCCGAACACACGCTTCTGCACGAGCAGGGGAGCGAGCACCAGGGAGCGGATGCCAGCCCGGCGAAAGCGCTGCGGGAATGGATAATCCACCGCTCCCACGTCAGGCTCATAGACCAACTCGCCGGCGACGCAACGGGCCAGCCCATTCTGGCCGATCGGCACCCGCGGCTGTTGATCGATCTCGAGGCGCTGCGCCAGGGACTGGCTGCGAGTGCCGATGCTTGCAATGCGCACGGCCTGCGCGTCCGCGGGATCGCACAATGCGATGCATCCGAAGTCGATCGGCAGTTCCGCTTCCAGGTAACCCAGGAGAACCTGGAAAATGCTGGGCAGATCCTGGCGTTCGCCGATGGCGCGCGTGATCCGATGCAACAGGTCCAGACGTCCGAGCTGGCTCTGCAAGCGTGAGCGGGCCGCTTCGACCTGCACCAACAGGTTGTTGAAGGAATCGGCCAACACGCCGAGCTCGTAGCCCCGGGGTCGCAGGACCTGCAGAGTGTAATCCTGGCGGCTCGACACATCGGCCACGGCCCTGGCGAGCGCCAGGATGGGTTCGGATATCTGTCTCTGCAGGCGGGCGGCCAGCAGATAGGCGGCAGCGCACGTTGATACCATGACGAGTACGGCGATGAGCACGAAGCTGCGCAAGCGTTGGTACACAGCCGCCAGGTCGGCCTTCAGATAGAGACTCCCCATCCGGCGTTGCCCCTGCACTACCGGCTGGACCCCGATGAGGTATCCGCCCTCGAATCGGTAGCCATCCGGCGGCGGAGTTGCCGCTTGCACAGCCGGGTGCGTGGCTGGATAAGAAGCGAACAGCCGGCCATCCAGGGTGTACAAGGAAGCATCGACTATATGACTTTCCGCACGCAGTGCGGAGAGCACTTCCCGGGCGTCGTCAGGATTCTGAAATGCCAGCGCCGCGGTGCTGTTGGCGGCGATGGCATCCCCCAGCGTGGCGAGGTTGTGCAGAGTCTGTTGCCGGTAAGTCAGGAAGTCGTAGGCGCAGAAGGCCGACGAGCTTATCAACATGACAACCCCGCTCGTCAGCAACAGCGCGGTCATGAGCTTTCGCCGGATGGGTGTCGTAGGCATGCTAGCCCTCCGGGCCGCCGACGATCTCGGCGGGACGCAACAACTTGGAGCTGATGGTCAGATGGCCGGCCTTCGCCGCGCCCACATCGATCTGCAGCCCGACGCGATTGCTCCGGCTGACCAGCCTGATCATGACACCCGTCTGATCGTCTCCGTCGGCATCACTTACGGTCAAAACGCTTCGGCCCTCGAGGGCTTTGAGTATCTGGGGAAGGTGTCCGATTTCACTGCGTGCGATGTAGAGGATGTGGCAGTTATGGAGCTCCGCGATGTTTAAGTAGCGTTCGACCACCAGCGATCGGTGCGACACTGTTTCACCGCGTACCACGGCATCGAGCTCGGCGCCGAACGGATCTTTGCCGAGAACTCCGATGACAAAGGGCTGGCCGGGAGCCGTGAATGCGTCCGGCGGCCAGTCCACAAATTGGGCGAAGTTGAACAGGAATACCGCTTTGACGCGATATTCCGCAGGTGGGACGGCTGCACTGACAGACAGCCCCAGGAACAACAGAACGCACGTGGCCACAGCCCCTGCCCGCTTCATCGTCGCCATGCGATCTTTCCGTAAACACTGCGCTGGATTTCGATACGGGCCGGGCTGGGAAAACCGTATTCCGGATGGTGGTCATGCAGGAGATTCTGTCCCGACACCGACACCTCGAGGCTGGGGGACAGCGCCCAGCCGAGCCGGGTGTCGAGCTCGAAATAGGCGGGAACCTTCCCGACGAGGCTGCCGCCGTTGACAACGAGCGCATCCACCCAGCGCACGGCAGCGTCCCAATTCAACTGGGCAGCCAGATGCAGGGAAGATCGAATCGAAATGCGATGCTTCGGGTCTGCGGTTTCGCCCAGCGCATGGGTGAGGTCAGATTGCCCTGGACGAACGTGCAGCCTCTCATGGAGATAGTCGTAGCCGGCATGAACAGACCAGGACTGCAGCAACTGCCCGTCCGCGGTGACTTCCACCCCTTCGGTATGGCCCGCGACGTTGTTGGCAATGAAGACCGGAAAGATTGTTCCCGGCGTGAAGCTCAGGCTGCGCACGTCCCGATAATCGTTGCGGAATACGGATACCGATGCGGTTGAGGCCGTTGAAACCCGGCCCTTGTAGCCCGCTTCATAAGCCGTGACGTACTCAGAACCGTAGTCAGTGCCTCCTGTGAGGATCGTGGTATACGGAGGCGCCGGCTCCACGAGGTCCCGGTCGATCCGCGAAGGCGTGCGGGCCGCGCGCGAGATCGCCGACCACAACGACTGATCCTGAGCGAGGCTCCAACGCACGCGGATGTTGGGTTCATATTCGAATCCTGTGTAGTCGTTGTGCTCGATCTTGGAGCCGAGGATGAGCGACAGGTCGGGCCTGATGGCGATCTCATCCTGCAGGAAGGCGCTGAACAGGTTTTGATTCAGGGTCGTTGGCAGGAAGCCGATGCCTGGGGCATTCCTGACGACATCATGGGTATACCGGTAACCGAGACCCCACACGAGGCTGTTGCCGCCCGCCAGTGAAATGCGATGCTGCACATCGATGTCATACGTGGTCAGATCATCATGCAACAGTCCCGCGGGAGCCAGTACGACGCCGTTCAAGGCAGCCTGCGGAATCGGGTCAATCAGATGGGTTCGGTCGTAATAGGTTTGCAGATTCAGTTCGGATTCGTCTGACATCGCGTGGGTCCACCGGCCGAGGACGTTGCCACCCGCCGTCCGGGCAGCCCCGCCGGTGTTCAGGCCCGCATGTCCCTGATAGAAGTCGCCGTGCAGACTCAACATGTCCCGGGCAGACCCCGCGCAGTCGATGCGAAATCCGGTCTGGGCCTGGTGCCAGCCATCGCCGGCCGGCCGGCCGCCGGCATAAACCTCATCATCACGGTCGAAGTATTTCCCGTAGACGCGATAGCTCGCCCCGGCTCCGAGGGTGCCACCATATCGGGCCCCCGTCAGTGCCTTCAATTGATTACCACCACCCGCCTCCGCATACACACCCTGGGTATCCGCAGCAGTGCGGGTGATGATGTTGATGACTCCATTGACGGCATTGGCGCCCCAAAGCGTCCCACCCGGCCCGCTGATGACCTCGATGCGTTCGATGTCCTCCAGGAGGTAGTCCTGATCATTCCAGAACACACCGGAAAACAGCGGCGTATAGACGGTGCGGCCGTCTATCATGACCAGGAGTTTGTTGGCGAGCGACGCATTGAAACCGCGCGCGCTGATTCCCCAATCGTGGGAATTCTTCTGCGCCACCTGCAGGTTGTCCGCGAGGCGCAGCGCTTCGGCGATGCTGGTGACGCCTGAGCGGCGGATCTCATCGTGGGTGATGACCTCCACGGAGGCCGGTGCCTGCAGGATCGACTCGGAATGACGGGCGACGGAAGTAACCTGGATGTCCATGAGCTCCTCCAGGCTCAATTGCTTCAGTTCTCCCGTGGAATCCGGCTGCCCCACGGCCATGGAGCTCAGGCAGAGCACGAAGACCGCCAGGGCTGCGCGCTGCCGGTTGTGAGCACATCGCTCGTTCATTCTGATCTGCCTCCCCCGTTCGGCGGTGCATGCGACCACCGGAAAAGTACTGACGAAGCAGATCGAGAGTGCCGTGTGCACGGCGTTATGCAAAGCACGGGCGTCGCAGAGTGTGAGGCGGATCGCGGTGCTGCGGCGCAGTCAAAGCCCGTGTTGTGTTGAGTTCGCCCGTGCCGCAATGCGGCTGTCGAGCCACGAGCGGGTCAGAACAACTCTACATCGCCACTGTTGTCTTTCGGCGTGATGTCACCCGATTCCACCAGGTGTTCGAAGCAGCGAACCCCGTTGCGCCCGTGGTGCTTGACGAAATAAAGTGCAGCATCGGCGCGCTCCATACAGAGGGCCGGCGCATCCTGGAGCCGGATCGCCGTGTAACCGAGACTGGCAGTAACCTTCCCGACCTGCGGGAAGCGATGGTTTTCGATCGCAGTCCGAATTCTCTCGAACGCGATGTCGGCACCCGCCGCAAGCGTGTCCTCCAGCACCACGACGAACTCTTCGCCACCGAAGCGAAAAAGCTGATCGCCGCCGCGCAGGGTCCGTTGCATGATCTGGCTGACCAGCAGCAGCACCTCATCACCCATGACGTGGCCATAGGTGTCGTTGATGGATTTGAAGCGGTCAACATCCAACAGGCCGAGCCAGCTCGTGGGCTGCGCCGTGGAGGTCACCCCCTCCGGCAGATCAGCGCAAATCTTCACAAAGCGCGACTCGAAGGTCTTGCGATTGAGTAATCCGGTCAGCGTATCGCGCTCGCCATAGTCGAGCAGCGCAATCTGGTTGCGCAGAATGCGCAACACGCACTCTACCAGGCGGGTTTCACGCGCCGACATGGAACCGCTCAGCTCGATTTCCAGGAGCCCGGTGACGTGGGCGCCTTCCTCAACGGGGAAGCAGATAATCGACCTGCCGCTCGCCGGCGTGCCTTGCACCGGGCGCCGACCGTCGACACACGCCTGCCATTCTGGACGGTCGGCGAGTTTTGGCAGATCGACGAGATCCTGACGCACCCGCGACTGCGCTTGCAGGCGACCGTGATCATAGCCGGCACGCCGTCGCATCATCCAAGTGTGAGAATCGTCCTGCAGCAGTTGGTAGAGCACGACAGAGCGGGAATCGAGGAACTCCGCCAGCATCTGCACAATGGCGCAATCGAGCGCTCCCCGCTCCCGATGGGAAGTGGTGTCAGCCACCCGATCCATCATCAATGGCTCGATCGCGCGTGTTCTGATCATCGAGTCCTCCTCGCAGTGCACCAGGCTCGGGCAGACCAACACGTCGGAAGCAAACGAGTCGATTCCGACTCAGTGGGCCTCATTCATATGCGCTGATTAGAGTGAAAGTCTGCAGGAAATGGAAGTCTGGACGGCGCAGGGCGAAATCCGGGCTCTGCGGATCGCACAGGCGCGTGAGCTCCCCGTAGTCCTCCGGGGACAGGTACGGTCGCAGGCGCTCGCCCCAGGTGCCCCGAAAGATCGTCTCAAACAGGTAGTCTTCGTCAAAGCGACTCAGGGGTGCCAGTCTTTCGATCACCACCGTGCGGGCCCGAACCTGGTGTAATCCAGCGCGGGTCACGAGCCCCACGAGAGCGCGCACCGCCGCGGTATCCCGCTCATCGAGCCCATAGCGATTCAGGTAGTACGCACGATCCGCCTCTCTCACGACCCGTTCGAGGCGCGCGTCCCAGGCAAAAAACATTTCCGGCAGAAACCCGCTCTGCCCCACGGCCAGCCGGCCTCCGCTGCGCAACAACCCGGCGAGCGTTTTCAACCCGGCCAGACGGTCACGCAGATGATTGAGGGTGTTGACGCACCAGATGAGATCAAACGTGCCGGGCGCGAACGGCGGCTTCAACATATCCGCCTGCGCGATCACCGTTGTGGCTGGCGCACTTGCCCGGGCCGCACGTAGATGAGCCGAGGAGAGGTCGATTCCAGCAACGAGCCCTGTTGCCCCGGTCAGCTCCTGGAACCATCCCAGCGCCTCGCCCGTGCCGCAGCCCACATCCAGCACCCGGGTACCCGGACCTGCATCGAGGCTCGCGATGAGGAGTTTCAACTCCGCCTGTGCGAACGCATTGAAGTGCCGCAACTTGGCCGAGTAGTCGCGCTCGGTGCTATCGCCGAGTAACGCCGGGGATTCAGAAGGTGCCACGGTTTCGATCGTTTCGTTGAGCTGTGTACCACATGCCAAACAGTATCGCCCGCATGCCGGAAATGATTCAACTGCGGTGGTCCTCGATGCGGCATCAGATGAAGTCCGGCCCGATGCAGCGAATCAGCGTGTTCCTGCAGTGAGCGGTCTTCAGCAGGCCGGCCGCGGCTGCCTACACTGACTCACATCAACTCCATTCGTGAGGTCAGGAATATGAAGACTCGTCAGGTTACGCGGCTGGCCATTTTACTCTGTATTGCGGCGATTGGTCCGGCGCATGCGGCCACCAGGAGCATCAAGGCAGATCCCGCCCCCAACAGTAAGCAGGTCCCCGACATCATGAGCGCCCTCGTAGCCGCCGGGCCCCATGCCTCCTTGGGCGATCAGACGAAAGTCCTCGAGCAACTGGTGGGCACCTGGGACGTCGAGTACCGGGACATCCAGAAGGACGGGCGGGAACTGCGTCGCAGCGGGCAGTTCATTATGGCATGGGTGCTCGATGGTCGCGCCATCGAGGATGTTTGGATTGTTGATCCGTCGGAGGATCGACATGAGCGCGAGGTCTACGCGGCTATCCAATACTTTGACTCGAAGACTCGCAGCTGGCCCACGGTGTTCATCGATCCGGAGCACGCGTCGACGGCGAAGTTCACGGGCGGCGCGACTCTCGATGGCCGCATGGTTCTGCAGACATCCGATCTGGGTCGTCCTCAGAACCGTTGGTCGTTCACCGCCACCGGTCCGGACAGTGTCGTGTTTCGCGACGAATTCTCGAGCGATGGCGGCGAGACCTGGAAACTGCTGTCGGAGGACCATTTGAAGCGCCATCACGACGCCGCGTCCCGCTGATTGCGCAACTCCTCGAGCCCACCCGGACATCCCCATGCACTCAGCTCGTCAAAGAGTCAGAAGCGCGCTCGCGTGCGGCGCGCTCATCCTTCCCGGCATGCACGCCATGGCCCAACATGCCGCCGACAATCCAGTCACCGCGGCGGATGACGCTTTCGGGCTCACCCTGGGACTCGAGTCCATCGGCATGTACAGTCCCGGACAGGTGCGCGGCTTCAGCCCGCGCACCGCGGGAAACCTTCGGATCGAAGGAATGTATTTCGACCAACAAGGAGGTCTGTCGAATCGCGTGATAGAGGGTTCTACCATCCGCGTCGGGGTGACCGAGATCGGCTATGCCTTCCCCGCGCCCACCGGCATCGTCGACTACACTCTACGTCGTGCGACCGACAGCACGCCGGGCGCCACCCTCATCGCCACCGCGGGCCCCTATCAGGGACGAGGTTTGAGCTTGGATACGAGCATCCCGCTCATCGGCCGGGAGTTGGTATTGCCCGCCGGCGTGAGCTATCAGGTGAGCTCGCAGACTCCCTACGGGGCCTATCCCGGCTACACCTCCACCGTGACGAGCCTGGGACTTACTCCGAAATGGTCGCCCAACGAGGCGCTCACCGTGCGGCTGTTGCTCGATTGGCAACAAACACGCGGCGCCAGGACATTTCCGCTCTACTACACCGCGGGCGCGTATCAGCCGCCCAACATCACGCGAAGCTACCTCGGCCAGGATTGGGCCGAGGCGCGGAAAGTCACCGAGAATTCGGGGGCCCTCGCCACCTGGAAGCTGAATCAGACCTGGTCTTTCGCGGCGGGAATCTTTCACTCGGCCGCCCACAACCCGCAGACTTTCGCAGACCTCTACACAACCATTCAGCCTGATGGACGCTCAGAACACATTGTCATCAGCTATCCCAATCAGACTATGGCCTCTACCTCCGGAGAGTTGCGTCTCACCTCGCACTTCAACAGTGGCGACTGGCGACATGAATTCATCATGCTGACCCGCGCCCGTGATGGCCTCGCTCGCTACAGCGGCGGCGATGTAGTGGATTTGGGGGAGGCCTTCATCGGCAACAACGTCCAGGTGCCTGAGCCGAACTTCAACTATGGAGAACGCACGCTCAATAGAACGGAGCAATGGACCATCGGGGGTGCCTACCGGGCCGACTGGAACCGTAGGGCGGAACTGCAGTTGGGGATCCAAGAGGAGAATTACCGCAAAGCAGTCACTATTCCCGGCGGTACGCAGACGAAGGTCACGGACCATCCGCTGCGCGCTTATGGCAACGCGGCACTCGTCCTGACGCGGAAACTGTCCCTATACGCAGGCTATACCCAGGGGCTCGAAGACTCCGGCGTGGCTCCCAGCATCGCACGCAATGGCGGGGCCGTGCTGCCCGCCTCGAGGACCTGGCAGTTGGATTCCGGCGTCCGCTTTCTTCTGACTCGACACCTCAAGCTCATCGCCGGTGTGTTCGAACTGGAGAAGCCCTATTTCAACCTGGATACGAGCGGCGTAGACCGGGAGCTCGGTGTGCAACAGGCGCGCGGTATCGAAGTCTCCATAGCGGGGCAACTCCTTCCACACCTGGACGTCAACGCCGGTGTGCTGTCCGGGAGAGTGCGCATCCTCGGGGCCAATCTCGCCGCCGAGGGCGTCGGACCGATTGCCGTGGGACAGCCGCGCCTGCAGTATGTCGCGAATGCCAACTACACCCTGCCCTTCTGGCCAGCCGTGTCGTTGGATCTGTCGGCCACTCACTTCGGCAGCGTTCCGGAAAGTGTCCGCAATGACGTTTATACACCGGCCGTCACCGAGCTGAACCTGGGCGCCCGCTGGAGGTTCAGTATCCTCGGCAAGCCGAGCAGTCTCAGGCTGCAGGTCCAAAACCTGCCCAATTCCTACCGTTGGACCAACGTGTACACGCCCGGCTTTTTCGAATGGGCGGGGCCGCGCACGGTGTTTGGCTACCTGACGGCTGATCTATAGCAGGTCTGAACACGGGGGGAGCAAAATCCCGTGCGAGGCGCCGATCGGCACGGACAAGCGCCCGTCGTGCTGCGCTCCCAGGACCGGCCCCAGAAGGGCTGAGTGCCCATGAGTCCATCCGCGTCCAGCGCATGACGGCGGAATTCGGGGGGCGGATGCCAGTCCGCGGCTCGATTGTTCATTGTTGCAATCAACGCGCCGAGCGTTTGGAAATGCGCTTGCAGCCGTTCGCGCGGCGTGTCGTCGCGAATCAGCTGAATCAGCAGCTCGCCAGGAACCCAACGGGACAGGCTTGCATGGCGGTGCTGACCGAGCAGGGGAACATGGACGCCGGCATATTCCCGGCCGTCGCGCGTGTTGATCGGCTGCGGCACATGGATCCCAGCCTGCAACAGCGCCCGGGTCCACAACCGCTCCGACTGTAGTTCTTCCAGCGTGTGGTAGCCAGGACGATGCAGGCGAAGCGCATACAGATCGCCTCGGTTGTCCGCGACCTTGAAAGTAATGTTCTCCGACCGCGTGGCCAGCGAAACGTCGACTGGCTCGATAGGAAAATGGTTCAACGCCTCCCGGGCGGCCGTCAGGAGCTCCCGATCAACCACCGATGTCGTGTCTCGCAGTCTCGAAAGCTTCGAGAAACGATGCCGCATCGCCTTTTGAGATGACGAGCGGTGGGCGTATTTTAACCAGGTTCTTGTACGCGCCAGCCGCGGCCGTGAGGAAACCGAGCTCCTTGAGCCGGTCCGCCAACGCGACCGCCCGTTCAGGATCTGGCTTTCGCGACTTCCGGTCCGTGACGACGTCAACGACAATGAATAATCCACGCCCGCGCACATCGCCGAGGTGCGGGTCGTTCGCGGCGATACCCTGCAGCCCTTCCTTCAGCATCGCTCCAACCTTCGCCGCATTGCCGACCAAATCGTCACCCTCGATAACATCCAGCACGGCCATACCGGCGGCTGCCTGGAGCGGGCTGGAGGCATAGGTGTTGAAGTAATCCGTTCTGCCGCGAAAGCGCTCGATCAGATTGCGGCTGGCGCCCGTCGCAGATAACGGCACGCCGTTGCCCATTGGCTTGCCTAGAGTCACGATGTCAGGCTGGAAGCCAGTAACCTCGTATCCCCACCAGCGACCGGCGCGACCGAATCCCGCCTGCACCTCGTCCACAATGACCAGCCCACCCGCCGCGCGGACCTTCTCAGCGGCGCGCGCCATGAAGTTATTGGGCAGATTGGGAAGCCCCTCATTGGCGAACAGGGAGCAGATCAGCATGGCCGCGAGACCGACGCCCGACGCCTCGAACCTGTCGATCGCGTCCTGAACCTTCGCGAGATAGGCATCTTCGAGTTCCTGCTCACTCAACCCATCTGCAATGGGGCGGTACAGGTCCGGAAAGGGAAAGGCGTGGACGTCCGGGCTTTCCGGTTGGGTGCGTCCAACATTGGTGAGCCGTCCAACGAGGTCGCTATTGCCATGGTAGGCCGCATCGGTGCACAGAATGCCCCGCCTGCCTGTCGCCAGGCGCGCCATCTGGATCGCGACCTCGTTCGCCTCCGTGCCGCTGCAACTGAAGACGAAACTTTCGATGCGGGGGCAATGCAACGCCGCAAGCCGCTCGGCATAAGCAACTACGCCTTCGTGGAGGTAGCGACTGTTGACGTTCAGCGTGCGTTGTTGATACGAGATCGCATCGGCGACATGCGCGTTGCCGTGCCCGACCACGGGTACATTGTTGTAGAAGTCGATATAACGCCGACCGGTCTCGTCGAAGACATAGGCTCCCTGCCCCCTCACCAGCTGAATCGGGTGACGGTAAAACAGTTCCGCACCGGCCCCGAGTGATCGCTCGCGGCGCTTTAGAAGCATTGTCGAATCCATCAAATTCAGAATCCGTAGATCGCGGTCAAGCCAATGGTACGCGGTCGCAACGTGCGTCCCCGATAAACGCTCGAGGCATTGGTCTCGTGATAACGCAGCAACTCCGCGGAGGAGTTTGTCACGTTGTCGGCGAAGAGCGAGAGATCGAGGCTCCCGAACCGTACTCCTCCCCTGGCCGAGAGGGAGTGCACGGCGACTGCATACAGTGTGGTTGGGTCCGCGCCAAAGACGCCGGTCGGCGGGTTCCGATCGTACGAGCCGGCGTAGTCGTACGTTAGATTGACATACGCTGTATGCTCGGAGGCAAACAGTGCCCGCTCGAAATCCAGCGCGGTGCTGCCGGAAACCTTGGGAATGGGCAACTGCTCGCCCTCGCGTGCCAGGGTCACTCCGGAGGCCATGGTCCGGGACTGCGAATAATGCGCATCGGTATAGCCGGCGGAGATTCTCCACGTGAGCCCCGGAGCCAGGCGGGCATGCAGGTCGAGGTCTGCCCCCTGGCTCACCGCGGCGCCGAGGTTGTCGGTGTAGATGTTGCCGCAGGTAGGCAGGAAGATGAGGCTCTGGATGTTGGACCAGTTGATGCGGAAGGCGCTGGCGGAGATCTCAGCCTGGCCGTTCCACAATTTATTTTTGGTGCCGATCTCGTAACTCCAGACAGAGTCTGATTTATAGGTCGTGGGCGCATCGGCAATACCAATGGTGCCCAGGTCGATCTGGCAGACCGGATTTCCGGCGTAAGAGGCGTTACCACCGCCAATCCGGTATCCCTTGGCCGCCGTGGCGTACACCATGTTGTCGGGAGTGAGGTTATATGTGACGTTCGCCTTCGGCGTCACCGGCGTCTCCTTCTGCGCGCCTCGCGCCAGACTCGGGCCCGCGTTCCAGGGGCCGTCCTGGAAGTTGCTGTCCGTGAACTTGCTGCGCGCCACGCGGGCAGCAAGAGACACCTTGAGCTGTTCGGTGACCTTGAAGGACACATTGCCGAATACGGCGGTCTCCTGCTCGATGTTGGTCGTGTTTTCCGCGTAGCCCACTGGCCCCGGCAGCGGCTCCGAGCCGAAAATGGCGACTGCGGGCGCGCCGAAAACGGCGCCCGTGAGAGCATCCAGATCCTCGAATTCCGAGCGTACCCGGTGCAGGTGGTTGTGTTGGAAGTAGAGCCCACCGACCCAGGAGAGCCGCGCCTGGTCCGAATCTGCCGAAGTGAAGCGCACTTCCTGCGTGAAGACGTCCTGTTGGATCCGGGCGTGCATGGCCGCCGACCAGTCGGGTAGCCCGGGCACGTCAACCGGGCCGCCCTGCAACTGCGAGGGCTCGATGTAGCTCCAGTCGTTGACCTGCAGGTTCGTACGCGACATGTAGGAGGAGATTGAGCGTATGGAGAACGCGGCAAGCGCATAATCGATGGTCAGAGTGGGCAGGGTCCACTTGTCATCGTTCGGCTGGGAAACCTTTGCCTCCGATTGAAACTGCGGCCGCTCTTCCCAATAGAGATCCGCGTCCTCGATGTGTGCGTGTTGGAAGAAGATGGAGGGCGTGACGGTCAGCCCCGCGAGCGGCCGCCATCCCAGCACCAGGTGCGCCGCCTGCGTAAAGTTGCCGTTGGAGTTGGGATCGAGCACCTGCCCGGTGGCGCGGGATATCCGGTCGATGTAGCCCCCCTGGCTGCGGTACCAGGCACTGGCGCGAACAGCCAACTGGTCCTGGATGAGCGGTACGCCGCCGGCCAGGCCGGCTTCGTAGGTCGGCGCACCCATGTCCGTGTAGGCCACTTCCGCACGCGAGCGCAGGGTCGGCCTGGTGTAGTTGGGTCCGGGGGTGATGTAGCGGATCGTGCCACCCTCGGATCCGGCACCAAACAGCGTTCCTTGGGGGCCGCGTAGAACCTCGATGCGCTCGAGGTCGAAGACCTGCGGGGCGACCGGCGGTCCCAGGCTGTCATTGCGCTCCTGGATCGGGGTGTCATCGAGATAGAGGCCGGTCGTCGCAGCGCCGGTCGCCGAGGTGATCCCGCGAATCGAGACGTTGGAATAGCCCAGCCCATTGTTGGAGGAAATGTTCAGGGACGGCGTGTTGCGCGCGATGTCGTTGAGATCCTTGATGCCCTGCCGGTCGAGGGTCTCCTGGCTCATGGCGGTGATGCTGATCGGGACCGACAGGATGGTCTCGGAGCGCTTCTGCGCTGTCACAACGACCTCCTCGAGAGCCCCGCTGCCTGCCCCATCCTGGGGCGTGGCGCTCTGCGCAAGTGCGACGCCTCCCCAGGCGGTCAATCCACCAAGAGCGACAGTGAAGCAGGCGCGCTGGATACTGATCATTTTCTCGTTGTACCCCTGTTGTTGTGTGGTTGCCCTGCAATCGCAGGCCCAACACGCAAGCCACGGGCGACCCCTTCTGCGCCGAATCGACGATGATCCGGCTCGACCGCTCAGTTGCGGAATTTATGCTGGATCGCGTTTTCCGGCATCCACCGAACGGTGGATTCGCAGCTTCTGCGACCGCAGCTAACAATACGAATGATCGTGCCAACACGTCCCACTCGACGGTGACTCTATGACTACGAACACGACTGCGCACCGTGGTGGGCGCCTTGCAGCCGGTTCGCTCGGCCTGGCCGAATCCGTGATCATGGGGGTTGCAGGTACAGCCCCGGCCTTCAGTGTGGCTGCAACGACCGCCACGCTGTTTCTGCTCGCCCCCTCCTCAGCGAGTTACGGGGTGAACCCGTCGTTGAGCTACGCAGCGAGGAGCTCGAGCGGGCCGCCGGCGACCTGTGGCGACGCTCCGGCCACGAGCCGTCAGTGAGTGCGCGCACACGCTCCGTGGAGGCCACCCGGAACCTGGTTGCGACTGGCTGTGGGATCAGCATTCCTCCGGAGGTGTTGTATGGCGGCGTGGCTCTCCCGTGAGCGCTGCCCTCGCGGCGTTCATCGCTGTCGCTCGAGAACATGGGCTGGGCGCGCGCATCAAGCGTGAGCTGTCGGGTCCTGACATTGAGATTGCGGCGCAGGCCGGATAATTCCGGCATGACACTCAGTGTTCGTGAGCCGCCGGCCAGCGCGACGCCGCGGCGAAGAAGCTGAGAGCCTCCTGCTCCTGGGCGGCCGCGGCCGGCCCTACCGGTCCATGGCTCATTTTCACAATAACCGTCTTCGTTGCGGGATCCACGTAAATGAACTGACCTTCTCCGCCGAGGGCCGTGTAGGCCCGAGATCCCAACACCGGCCACCAGAAATACGCGTATCCCAAGCCCTTCACTTCGGTGTCCGCATCTTTGACTGTGCCGGCTTTGGTGGATTGGATCACATAATCCGGTGAAAGAATCTGACGTCCATTGAGACGACCCTGATCCTGCATCAACAAGCCCAGACGTCCGTAATCACGCAGCACGGCGTTGAAGCCACCGCCCGAGAACTCGCGACCCACTCCCGGCGCCCCGTCGATGACATAGAAGCCATATGACTGCATGCCGCCGGGTTGCCACAAGCGCCGGCTCAAATATCGGCTGATGGGCTCTCCCACCGCCCGCTCGACTACGAGGCCGATCACTCCCGCATCCATGGTGTTGTAGTTATAAACGCTTCCGGGCTGATGCGCTCTGCGGGTGCCGGCGGCGGCATCGGCATAGCGCATCCTCTCCTCCACCCAGGAGGCGACGTGAGCTTTATGGGAGGCCGTGTCCGCGGCGAAGAAATTGTCGTCCCATTCCACACCGGAGCGCATCTCGAGCAGGTTCTCGATCGTTGTGCCGTCATATCCCGATCCCTTCAGCTCGGGCACATACTTCAAAACCGGGTCATCGATGGAGTGGATGCGCCCGTCGGCGACGGCCAGCCCGACGAGAATGGAGTTGATGGATTTCGCCATCGAGTAGGAGTTGAAGTGTGTCCGTGCATCCGACCGATTGAGGTAGCGTTCAAAGACGACGTGCCCGTTCTTGAGGATGAGCATTGCATCCGTATGCGTGTCCTCGAGGACATCCAGCGCGGGATGGGTCTTTCCGCCGAAGTCGTAACTGAAATCCAGACTCGTGATCGCCTCAGGCAGCGCAGCGGCACGCGCGCCCTGTTCGACACGGGCTACGTTGAACATCAGCTCCATCGTGCGATTGGCAAGACTGCGCACCGGCTCATCAAACATGTGCTGACGGTATTCCTTCACTGTCGAGGAGGGCTCATCCTGGCCCGAGGCGGCACCGGCCGAGGCAGCGGCCAACAGGCCGGCCCCCATCGCGATTACCAGGAACTTTCCACACTGCATGGTCACTCCTCGGCTCATTCAGCCCGCCGTCAAACGCTTCGCCATGATCCGATCGAGCTCGCGACGATCGGCGCCATCGGGGTCATTGACCACCCGGCATTCCCGGTCATACAACAGGGTGGCGCGCCCGGCATCGGGCTCATATCGTGGCCAACCCGGCATCGCGCCGATGTTGGGATCGCCACGGTGGGCAAATGCCAGCCAGGATCCGCTCATCCGCCGCGACAAGCGCTGAACGGACGGCCCTCCACCATCGAAACTGGTTGAATATGCCGTGTCATCCAGAGCGAACGAGAGATCAATCGCGTGGGGCGCCAGTAGCTTGCCGCCTGCAACAGGCGTCTGCCAGTCGGTTCGGTACATAAACACGGCTGCCCGCTGCAGCCTCGCCTTTTGCTCGGCGATCCAGATGGAATACAAGCGCGTTGGCCAGTCGCTGGTAATGAGCGCGTAGCGCTCCCACGTCGATAGCGACGGATGATGGGTGCGATAGACATCGTAAACGAGCCTGGCGTCCGCACCGAACAGCGCTTGCAGTCTAGCCTGTAGACCGGGCTCATCCATCTGATCCGCGCCGGGATCCTCGAGGAGCGTGTGGAGTGTCATCTCCGTTCGGGTCGTTCCGATGAGCAGCGGAATTTCGGCCGACATCGACGGCGCCTGGCCTTGGAAGGGATGCCGGGGCAGCAACCTGCCATCCACCACGGGCGCGAAACCCTGGAGGATTCCCAATACGCCATAGCCGCCGGTTTCCCGAAACACCTGGAAGTAGGCGCTCATGATCTGAGCGAGCGGGATCTGCTGCAGCCGGCGAACCTCGGCACGGCCGATCCGCAGCTTGGCGAGCAGCCGCTGCGCCATGTCCGCGGCGTACGCAGGTTGCAGCGCTTTGGGTGCCGGGCCGCTCTGTATGATGGCCTTGTGAAACAGACCGGCAGCGGTGGGCATCGCCAGCAACATCGATACCTTCTGGCCGCCACCGGACTGGCCGAAGATAGTGACATTGTCCGGATCCCCTCCAAACCGGGCGATGTTGTCTTTGACCCAGGTCAATGCCAGAACGAGATCGAGCAGGCCTGCATTACCGGCGCCTGCGAACTGCTCATCCAAAGGGTCGAGGAACAGGTGCCCGAGAACATTCAGCCGATGATTGACGCTGACCACCACGACGTTGCCACGGCGGGCGAGATTGCCGCCGTCCTGCCACAGGCCGGCCGCGGATCCCACCGCAAATCCGCCTCCATGAAACCAGACCATGACTGGACGCTTTTCGTTGTCGGAGGCGGGTGTCCAGACATCCAACTTCAGGCAGTCCTCGCTTTCGGCCAGCCTCGGCCAATCCGGCTCGACACTCCCGAGAACCGAAGGAGCGCCGGACGGCGGATGAATGCCAGGCGCGCGCTGGGGAGCTTCCGGTGGGTCTTCGACGGCGGCTAAAACCCCAGTCCACGGAACGCGGGCCCGTGGCTGCCGGAACCGGCCCACGCCGGCAGTAGTCTCGCCGTAGGGAATTCCCTTGAACACGGTAACAGCGTCCACACGGCGCCCTGACACCTTGCCTGAATTCGTTTCAACGACCGTGGAGTGCAACGAGTCGGCAGCGTGCAGCTGCGACGCCCACGGCGCCAGGCACGCCACCGAAACAGTGCCTCCCAACATCATGCGGCGACTGAGAACAGCCCGCTTGCCAACATTCATTACGCTCACCTGTACCCCCGGGCGTGAGACCCGCACTGCAATGGTGGGATCTGCGGACCGCTGCTCACATCAACCAAACGGCTGATCATCGGGCCATGTGTCTCAGGTAGGTTCAACTGCCAGCTACTTGCAAGGCAACCGGGGACTCGTCGATGGAACTCGCGCGAAATTACCGCAGAATAGCAGTCGAGGAAGCGTTTCTACCGCCTGAGCTCGCCGAGCTTTATCTGCGGATCCTGGGCGAGGGAACCATCGATGACCCTGGGTTCCGCAGCCTTTGGGGCTTCTACGGTGGCGACACAGGCGCGCGTACGACCGGCGTTCTAGGACGCATCCAGGATCTGGATGCCCAGAGAATCGCCGACATGGACGCCACTGGCATTGACCTGCAGATACTGTCGCTCACCTGCCCAGGCGTCCAGATCTTCGATGCCTCGACGGCATGTATGCTTGCACGCTCATCCAACGATCTGCTCGCCGAGGCAATTCGGCGCCATCCCACGCGATTTGCAGGACTCGCCGCGATCGCCCCGCAGGATCCTGCCGAGGCAGCCCGCGAGCTCGCTCGCGGTGTGCAGCGACTGGGACTGAAAGGAGCCATCATCAACTCCCATACGCACGACGAATATCTGGACGAGCGGCGGAGCTGGGAAATATTCGAAGCGGCAGAAAGCCTCGATGTGCCGATCTACCTGCATCCCAACACACCGTCGCGCCGACTCATCGGACCGCTGCTCGATGCGGGCCTCGAGGGTGCGATATTCGGATTCGGTGTCGAGACGGGGTTGCACCTGCTGCGTCTCATCACGAGCGGCGTCTTCGATCGGTTTCCGAAATTGCGCGTGGTGGTCGGCCACCTGGGGGAGGCGCTGCCATTCTGGTTGTTCCGAATCGATTTCATGCACAGCCGCGCCGTTGCCGGCAACCGCCATCCCCGGCTACAGCGCCTGCAACGCGCTCCGAGCGAGTATCTGCGCAGCAACGTGTACTACACGACGAGCGGCATGGCGTGGGAGCCGGCCATCATGTTCGTACACTCGGTAGTCGGCCCGGACCGTCTCATGTACGCCATGGACTATCCCTATCAGTTTGTGCCGGCGGAGGTCGCGGTGACCGACGGCCTGCCCCTGTCGGCCGAGCATTTGCGAATGTTCTACGAGCTCAACGCGCGGCGTGTCTTCAAACTGGACGAGCCGCCGCCTGTCTAACACACCGAGCTCTTCGAACTGCGGGCCACCCTTCTGATGGGATTAGCAGCACTCAACAGCAAAATGACCGCGCAGCCTACCGGAAGCGCGGCAAAGATGAGCACGTGCCGTGCAGTTACGTGCATCAGGAGCAGCAAGCCCGTGACACTCGGCCCGATGATCGAGCCAATCCTGCCGATGGTCAGATTCAATCCGAGCGCCGTGCCACGCGAGCTCGTGGGGTACAGACTTGCAACCATCGCGTTGTTGCAACTTTGAGCGCCCACCACGGTGAAACCCGCCGCACCGGCTGCGAGCGCGATCGATAACGGCCCGGAGGCAAATGCAATGGCTACGATCACCATGGCAGCTGCCGCATATGCCATCGCCACCACACGCACCGGATCGAGACGGTCAGCCAGGACCCCCAGGCTCACTGCACCGAGGATTCCGCCGAGTTGAAATCCCGCAGTTGCCCAGGATGCCTGGCTCAACTGAAAACCCATCGCGTGAATCAACGTAGGCAGCCAGTTGTTGAGCAGGTATAGCGTCAACAATGTGAAGAATGCCAACAAGCCATAGGTAACGGTCACCACGGCCCGCCCGTCGCGAAACACAGATGCGAACCCGGGTGCACTGTTGGCACGGTCCTCGGCGACCAACTCTATCGCTGACGGCGATATCCCCAGCCGACCCAGGATGGCCAGCGCTTGCGGACTCTCAGGGTTGCGAAGCACCAGGTAGGCCAACGACTCCGGCAGCAGCCGTTGCAGCACCGGGCAAACTATCAAAGTGGCCAGTCCCCCAGTGATGAAGACCGATTGCCAGCCGTAGCTCGGCGCCAACTGCGTCGCGACGACCGCGCCCAGTGCGGCGCCGATCGGCAGCCCGCAGAACGTGATGGCGACAACTCTGGTTCGTTTTCGCTCGGGGGAATATTCCGAAATGAGCGCCAACGCGTTCGGAAGTGCGGCACCGAGCCCAACACCAGTGAGGAAACGCAGCAGCTCGAGTGCATGCAGCGATTGCGCCGAGGCACACAAGGAGGTGAAAAGGCCAATTGCGATAGTTGAGGCCACCATGACGCGCTTTCGGCCTATCCGGTCCGCCAGGGGCGCCAATGCAAGGCTGCCGAGAGCCGAGCCAATCAAACCGGCGGCGAATACCGAACCGAACGCGCCCGTGGGTAGCGCCCAATCTCTTGAGATGGTCGGGGCCACATAAGCGGCGGCTTGTGTGTCGTAGCCATCCATCAAGATCGCCAATCCCGCCAGCACAAATGCACGGTATTGCAGCGGACCCATCGCGCGATCGTCAATCAAGTTAGCGACTGTTACGGGCGCGTTCGCCAAGGTTCGATCTCGTGGCCGGTTACGGATATCAATGCTCCAGACATGATTCCCACTGTTCGGGCGAGCGTCATCAGCCGAACGGTGGATCGAGGTCAGGCATGGCCGGGGTATGGTGTCGCACGCCGAGCCAGCCCCGGCAAACACACGTGCAAGAGTGACCCGTGCATGACGAGTGCCCTACTTCCCAAGTTGGAACACGCCTTTACCATTTCGCTGGAGTTGACCGGATTGAGATGGGTCAGTCCGAGCGTGATCGGTGCGAAGCGCGGCGCCGTTTACGTCGCCTCCGGCACCATTGAGGGCCCACGTCTGAGCGGACGCGTGGTGCCGATGTCCGGCGGAGATTTCCCACTGGTGCGCCCTGATGGTGTCATTGACTTCGATGCACGGTACCTGCTCGAGGCCGAGGACGGGGCAATCATCTATATGCAGAACCGGGGGTACCGTTGGGCCAGCGAGAGCGTGATGGAACGACTGAGGCGCAATGAACCGGTCGAGTCCCACGAGTATTACATGAGAGTGGCCCCCAAGTTCGATGCCCCTGAGGGGCCGCATGAGTGGCTCAGCCGGCACGTCTTCGTGGGCTGCGCCGAAAAGCTGCCGGGCGCCAACCGTATCCATTACTTTGTTGTACGGTGAGCGCTTCGCACTGACCTCATTGCAACACGCAACGCACGAGCGCTGCGCGATTCGGGACCTGCAACTTCTCGAAGACATGCAGGAGGTGCGTCTTCACAGTCGCCAGTGAAATACTCAACTCCTGCGCAACTTCGTGATTACTGCGGCCCGCGCAGACCGCTTCGACAACCTGCACTTCACGCTGGGTCAGGCCGAACTCACGTATGAGGCCTTTGCGCCAGCCGATCAGATGACTGCCCAGCGCCGCATCGAAGTTGACCTGAATGTAGCGGTGCAACTTGGTGAGCATCCCCTGGTCCTTTGACAGTGAGCCGCCCGCGGGGTCCGTCCAAAGCAGGCTCATGCCACCGATGGGCTCGCCGCTGTGCAAAAAGACCAGCTCGGCCGCGTCCCGAACTCCGAATGAGCTCAGGAACGACCGATAGCGGGTCACTTGAACGCTCTGACAGCGTGTCTCTGCCGACTGCAGTCCGATCAACGATCGCTCGCTTCCGCAGGCGCGCGTATTCGCCAGTGGGTCGATGCGCCACATCTGCTCA